>Ga0126342_10014446_pt1 | contig 13947 bp, 8 predicted proteins | sample Cyp1metagenome_FD_92528 | JGI IMG/M metagenome (GOLD analysis project Ga0126342, IMG submission 92528) | Coral microbial communities from Lord Howe Island, Old Settlement Bay, Australia - Cyphastrea 1 metagenome | ecosystem: Host-associated > Invertebrates > Cnidaria > Coral ...
CAGGGTTCCAGGGTTCCAGGGTTACAGGGTTCCAGGGTTCCAAGGTTCCAGGGTTCCAGGGTTCCAGGGTTGCATGGTTCCATTCCGGATTTTGAAGGCTGCAAGTCCCCGCGAGCCAGCCCCAGCCCTAGAGATTGAAACCCAACAGGCCCTGTTGTTGGGAACTTCGCACTCCACACTCGACACCCACTCTCCGCTCTACACTCTACACTCTACACTCTACACTCTACACTCTACACTCCACGCTCCACACTTTACACTCCGCACTTTACACTTTACACTTTAGACTTTAGACTCTACACTTTACACTCCCCACTCCCCGCACCCTACACTCTACACTTCACTCTCTACACTCCACGCGTTACACTTTACACCCCAAACCCTACACTACACTTTACCCTCAGCACTCTGCACTTTACACTTTACACTCTGCACTCCACACTCTACACTCCACACTTTCAACTCTACACTTTACACTCCACACTCTACACTCCACACTCCATACTTTACACTCCACACTTTGCACTTTACACTCCGCACTCTACACTCCACACTCTACACTCCACACTTTGCACTTTACACTTTGCACTGCGCACTCTACACTAGACTCTACACTTTACACTCCACACTCCACACTCTTCACGTTACACTCCACACTTTACACCCCCCAAACTTTACACCCCGCACTCTACACTCGACACTCCACGCTTTCCACTCCGTGCTCCGCATTTTACATTGTACAAATTGCACTCCACACTTTACACTCTACACTTCATGCTTCACACTCTACACTACACACTTTAACTTTACACTTTACACTCCACACTCTGCACTGCACACTCCACACTTCACACCCCCGCGCCCTGCACTTTACACTCCCCACTCTACACTCCGCACTGCACAGTTTCGCTTTACACTCTGCACTCCGCACTCCACACTTTACACTCCACACTTCACACTTTAGACTTTGCACTCTGCACTTGACACTTTTGCACTTTAATACTTTACACACTACACTCCACACTTTACACTTTACACCCCACACTCTACACTCCGAATTTTACACTTTACACTCCACACTCCACACTCTACACTCTACACTCCACACTTTACACTCTACACTCCACACTTTACACTCCACACTCTACACTCGACACTCCATACTCTACACTCATACTCTACACTCCACACTTTGCACTTTACACTCCGCACTCTACACTCTACACTCCACACTCTACACTCCACACTCCACACTTCGCACTTTACACTTTGCACTGCGCACTCTACACTCTAGACTCTACACTTTACACTCCACACTTTACACCTTAGACTTTGCACTCCACGCTTTACACTTTACACTCGACACTTCACACTGTACATTCTACGCTTCACACCCCGCACGCTACACTCCACACTCCACACTTTACGCTGCACTCTACACTTTACACTTGAAAATTCAATGTGCACACTTTACGCATTACACTTTTCATTCCACACTTCACACTCTACACTTTACTCCGCATTTTGGAATTTAGACTTTACAGTCCACGCTCTACACTTTACGCTTTACACTTTAGACTTTAGACTCCAAACTCCACACTTTACACTCCACACTTTCCACTTTGCACTCCACACTCTACACTTCACACTTTCCACCCCGCACTTTACACCTTACACTTCACAGTCCACAACCCCCACTACGCATTATATTCCCCACTCAACACCCTTTTTTCATCGCACTCCACACTTTGCACACCGCCCCCTTCCACATTCTGCAGTGTCTACAGTGCACTGGTACAGTAACAGGGTAAAATGTACAAGACTGTTCAAATAACTTGTTTCACAAGAGTGTTTTACGTGACTGCATTCGGGTTCGTGGACTGCATCTTGTTTACTTTTTTCACCACCGTCGTGAATATTTTGGTATCAGGCTGATGAGATTGGTGGAGAATCGGAGAATCCCAACTCGAAACCTTTGAAGAAAAGATAATTGAAGGCTCAGAAGGCACGCGGCCTTTGGATTTTCCAGGCCTACTTGCCGCCAATCCAGAGTTTGCCCCACGCTGCTCAAGTTCTCGCAGGGCCTGCACTGATGTGCTTTGCCATGACCTAAAAAAGCAAAGTACAAAAGCAGAGAGAGCGCTGCAGAAGGGTTCGGCCAAAGGTGTCTAACAGTCAAAGAACGCAAAGGCAGAAAGGAAAGGGCAGGAAAGCAAAGCTCGAAGTTCATAGTTTTGGGTTTCACGTTTGAAGTCCATTCATTTTGCCTTCAGGTCTTGGGCCTCCAGATGCTGAAGAAACAATTGACAAATTCTCACAAGAGTGCAGGTTCCTCAGCAAGTCTATCTGCACAATGGCTGCACATTCCGTGTGATGGTCTGTGTCCTTACGACATCGAATGTCAGTGATGCGGAGATCAAAAGCTGCCATATCTGCTCTTGAAATCTCTATGAATCCATTTGTGCCTTTAAAGGAGCTTTACCAGCACATTTGGAAGTTCATCTCCAAGGCCATTTGGACATCCCTTGATTGGGGCATGGGATTTGCTGTCAACTGCTCGAACCTTTTTCGATGTCCTTGCGGACAAACTAGGATTCCTGACCTTTGCGGACAAAGGATTCCTGACCGAAGTCGAGAATAGTCAAGTATAGTGAGAAGAATGCGTTGCCCAGTAAGAGTAACGGTAAGATTGGAAAGACCCATTGCTTAGTTATGCAGAAAATTTTGAAATGGACCTTTTCTCAATCAGCTCACCCGGAGGCAGAAGCTCGCGACAAGGTCGGAAGGATCGTGCAGTACTTTTGTCGCTTCTTGCAAGGCGCCAGTCAAAACGCATCAGCACGCTCCAACGCAATCGAGACCCGCCATATCTCGGAACTCTGAAACGGGAGCTGAAGAAAAGAACGGAGCAAAGTGGATCGAAAAGCATTTTGAAACCAGTGATGGCATGTACTAAGTGATCCAAGTACCTGTCAGGTTTCCTTGGGCACATGGCTTCTGATTTCTGGCTGCAGCCTTGGAAGCCGGTGATTGCAGAGGCTGGCGCTTGCTCGGAGAGTCTGGATGGATCTATATGGGAGTGTCTCCAAATAGGGGGTGCCCGAAACTTTTTCCTGTTCAATTGAAGAAAAAAGTTTCAGGCACCCCTATTTTGAGACATTCCCATATTGATAGTCATAGTGTGTGATAGTGAGTCATAGTTCGTCTAGTCAAGGTCACTTCTCTCCACATGGTTGTGGTTTTTCCTTGCAAGGTGCAAACGACCTTGGCTTGGGCAAGGCGGACGCACAGATGGGGCAAGGAGCCTTTACCGCAGTGTCCAAGGCTCTAAAGACCTTGGAGCATCAAAGTTTCGATTTCAGATGCAAAGTGAGAAGTGGAAGACCCTGCGAGGCAGTTTGAATACTTTTGGCATTTCGATGCATTTTGTTTTTTCGGATTTCCTTTTTTTGACCTTTATGTTCCTTTGTGCTTTTAGGAAGCCCGGGTTTTTGTCGTGTCATTTCTGCCTGTGCAGGAATTGCCTCACATTCCCGGCTTCGGGCAGGCTATCCAGGCAGGTGATATCTTGGAGGCGCCCAAAGTCATGGAATGCCGTGGGCGCATGTCGCACGTGTTCGCAACATTTCGCAACTAGAAGGTCATAGTATTTTTTGTTAGTTTCATGATGTTTCATGCGCAAAGGCCATGGGATTGCGTGTGAGAAACCCCGAGATTCGGAGCGTGCACATTTTGCCTAAAGCTAGATTGACAGCAGCTAAACGCATGAGGACTTCTGACAAAAATATGGACAGTACATAGATGCAAGGCTCAAAGTCATACAAAGTCGATCATATTCACTCTGAGTCGCACCGAATCACTCCGAATCCGACTCGCACTGTGCTTCGTCGAAGCCTTCAGGCATCTCAAAGAGCTGTGCTCATCACATTCCTCATTCAGGACGTATGACGGGGGCCACGGGGCAGGAAAGCGGGTGAAATGGATGGCGAAGTGGGACATTTGGGCCAAGTGGGACATTTGGGCCGGCGAAGCAAACAGCGCGGGGGAAGCTTTGGGGCAAGGCAGAACGGGCGTTGTCTTTAACGGAGAATCAGTATCTATAGTGCCAAATGTATCCAAATGTGCCAACATGCCAGGACAGAGCACAAGGTATGCAGTCCTGTGTTGACTGTGGTGGCCATTTGATGTTGTGCTATGCTGTGATATGTTGTGCGTTTGGGTCGGTTAATTTCGTTCTTGTCCTGTTTTGTTCATCGCCAGCGAAATTACACCCTGCTTGTGCACAGCTGCAGGATCACATCTACTGGCTATTGAAGGTTGGCATCCTGAAGCCCAGCACTGCACGCTTGAAGCGTTCAACTTGCACCGAGTGGCAGTAAATACCAAATTAACTCACCCAGACGGTGAGAATAACCGCTTGACTCTGGAGCGTTTCCGAGCATCACATTCACCGTATTTACTGGGCTCACTTCTGGAAGCAATGCCAGATTCCAGAACTACACCCCAATCCAGTGGCATCGCAGAAATCTGAGGCTCTGTCTCTAGTTGTGCGCGTTAATTCGTGATAGCTGCGAAACTGAATTAGAGTTATCTTAGATATCTTTCTTAACTTATTGGCATTTTCATGGAAATTGACTTGCATTCTTTCTTACCATGGTGGCTTGCTGGTTATTTTCCAATATTCTTCATACCTTTGCTCAAGTTCAAGCGGATTCAGCTGCGTTTCATGATCCAGAGACGGGGGCCACCTAACAACTGGGACATGGTGTTTTTCAGCAGGGACATGGGGACATGGCGTTTCACATCGGGGACAAGCCGGGGACAAGACTTTATCGTTAGGGACTGGTCCCTTGGCTCCTCAAAAGATCAAGATGCAGCACTGGCAGCACTGGAGGTTCATCACGTTTTCCCACGTATTGAACTTCGCGCTTTGTGTGAGGGAGGCAGGTTGCAAGCAGAAGCTTCTGCTGAAAAAACTTATATGTTGCTTCAGAATCGAAACAACCTTGCAAACATGGAGCATGCTTTCTCTTCCCACGCTTTGAGACAGCACCTTCTCTTGCAGTTGTCAATCCAATATAAGTTTTTGCAGATCTCCCGCATTCGCGAGAAGCAGAAGGACATGGAAAGGGCGGGAGGGGATGCGCTGGAGCTTTCAACCGTGAAGTGTCAAGTTTAAAGAAATCGTTGCACTAGGTCGCACTGCAGTACAAAGGCAGTACAGTGCAAAAGGCAGTTCACAAGGAGTTGGGAAGTGGTGCATAGTCGTGCAACCCGTGCAACTTCTGACTTCAAATTTTATCCTTGCCAGGATCCCAAGACTGACAACGAGGCTCGAAAGACATAAACGAAAACGACATCCTCGATTGGAAAAAGTGTAAGTCAAGAGCCAGCCACTGCTTCCAGGAAGCACTTCGGCGCAAGGAAAGCAAGTTTGAACTGCAAAATACCAACGTTGAAGAAAGACATGAAGTTGGAAAGATTGGGTTGCGAAAGCTTGGGGCCTGGGGTCATCTGACAATAAAGAGAGAATAATGACTTTCCCAGCTTGCGCGGCCTTCACGGAAAGAGAACGACGAAACTGTCTAGAGAAATCTTGAATGCGCAACCAGCCCAGTGCTTTGTTTCAAGCTTGGCCCTGATTTGCACCATGCGTATCGATGTGTCACCTGTAGCTGCTTCCAGCTGCACGAGCCTACGCATCATAACTGCCAAGAGTTTGACGTAATTTAACTATGTCGAACTCGTTTAACTACAATAGTATAGTCTTGCAGCATCTCACAGCCCACATCTGGCAGTCCAGTGTTTCCTGATCAGGCCATCAAAAAGGCAGATGCAGCTGTCTATGACCAGATGCGCATGATGTTGAGGCCAAGAAACTGCCGAACTTCGTTGTGCTTCATAGAGCTTCAGGTTGTAAAGAGATGTAAAGGGATGTAAGGGGCCAGAATATTCGCCACAAGGGATACAGGTGTAAGTCTCATGTGATGCATGTGGCGTCCTCATCGCCTGACTCCACCTGACTCCGCCCGACTCTGCCTGACTCCGCCTGACTTGTGGCTTCCAGTAATCCAAGCATGCCTACGAATGCTGAGTCTTGGACTTTGCAGACTGCAGAGGTACGCGCTGACCTTCATCCAGATGCTGCATGTGTCACAGGCCTGGACGACACCCGGGGAGATGCAGGGCCAGTTGGTACTTAGTTGGTACCTAGTTGGTACCTAGGTAGCTTTTGCACATCAGGTGAAGAAGATGGATGACTGGTACATTGGCTTGATGGGCATGGTTCGGGCCTCACACCGGCGCGTTGAATCTTTGAAGAAATTTGTTGGAATCGTCGTAGATGTATGAGCCGCATCATGATGGTTGCTTGTTAGTGCCAAACACGCAGAGATGCAGCAATGTTCAGAAAGTGTTCGGACGAGCCTGATGTCACTGGTGTGACTGAGATGTCAGCATACATTGATGCCTCCAAGCAGTGGTGAGTGGGCAGCCAAAGAGCGCTATTGAATCTGTTACGCCGTTGCAGATCCACTGCAGATTTGGTACATTCAGCTTACTATACGTACATTTGTTTCAACAAAGCACAAGGATTTGGAATTTCAATGAATTTCAATCGTTTCTACTCCCGTTTCAAAGCTTCTGCGGTGGCTCATGCAAAGTAGTACCAGGATCGAGTTTGGATTGCGAGAGTCTCGACGTAGGCGGTCCAAAGTTCAGAAAACCATTAATTTTCCGACGCGCCCTTTGGCATGGACCACGGGCGTCATTTGCCACACCCTGGCTGCAAGCGCTGCAAGCAATGGGTCAATGGCATATATATATATACTATATATAGCCCTCACATGCAGCCATTGTTTTTTTGAAAATGTTGGCAACATAATGACAACATGACATGCATTATTGACATACTGATTGGCTCCGAGCAACGAGGCATGAAGTTCTCCACAGGCAGCCAAGAAACGAAAATGTTGTTTGAAAAAACGCGATGTCAATTTTGGACGTTTTCGGGACCCACCAACATGTCAGGTTATTTTTAGTTTCTGACTGCTTCTGTTTTTCAGCGCGGGTCGTTTGAATTCTCAACCGAGTACGCCCACAAATGTTTGTACCTGCGGCGTGTTGGCAGGAGGCCGACAATGGCAGAGTGAACTCTCATCGACGGTCACAACCAGCGACGCTCGGAGTTGCCAAGGGAGAACGGCTAAGAATTCTAGAGAGCAGTTAGAGAGCAGTTAGAGCATAAAATTGCAGAGATGTCTAATTTGGAGATGAGGCTGGCGCAAGAGATTTGCTGCCCTGTAACTTTGCAGATAATAGTCATCCTCCCTTGGGCATCTTGACGCCGCGCAGACAACCAGACAAAGCGCCCAGCAGAAAAAGGCTTTGGATGTTTACGCAGAGATGTTTGAAGGATTTGAGTCGATTCGCGTTTCCTGTTCCTATCCAGTTGAGGTGACTATCTCAGCCTTTGTCAGCTTCCAGAATTAGGGTTGATGTTGTCTGTTCTGGTGTGCAGTGTTTGCTCATGTTCGTTCTATGCGCAAGTGATCCCTACTCCGACTCTTCTTCAAGCTTCAACATGATAGCCTTTCCACCCGACATGGCCAGTTCAACCACCGCACCCAGACGACGAAATGCATCCACAACAAGCAAGAAAACATATCATGTTGATTTGATTGGACTGTAGTGTAGAGTATGCCGCTAGAGCATCCTCCTACGTGATTGGAACTTGGCAGGTATACCATGATTGGATATTGCAAGCGATTTTGTTGCCAGATGATTTTTTCGCGAGATGGTTTGTGACTAACAAAGCCGACCAGAGAGCTACGGAACATTGAACATGGACCTGCGCGTCAAACTGTGGCATATGCGGCCTGCAAAAACCACATGATGCAGTCCTAAGCAAAGTGGATGTGCGGCTCCCGGCTGACTACAACCTATAGACCCATGTGTCACTTGTTGGCCAGCCCACATGAGGTGTTTTAATCTTTGGACCCATGTGACTACTTGGCCCAGGTTCTTCACAGCTTGGCGCAATTTCAGTCAAAAAACGAAAGATCACGCCGTCTTGCAATTGTTGCCACAAGCCATCCTTGCCACTATTTTTCTGATCCTGTCGTCATTTCTGAAGATGCTACGTCCCACCAGTCCTCTTCAAACTTGCTCTTTTTTTCATTTTTCGTATTCATATTTCTTCCTTCATATGCCTTCATATCAAGTTCATCATTCTTCCCTTTTTGATCTCTTCAGGTCCGGGCTGCTTGGTGCTGTGGGGGGTGCTGTATCCGGCGTCGGCGGTTTCGTGGGCACAGTCGTCACCAATGTGATCGGCGGAGTGCTTGAAGGTGCCAGGCACGGCAAGACGCATGGCAAGACGCACGACGAGACACACGAGACAGACAAGACAGACGAGACAGATGAGACAAACGAGACAGATAAAACTATGGAACGGACAGCCGCGCAGCTGTTGCATCTGTGTGTCGCTGCAGAATTTGGTTTTGGCCATCACTCCATGGCATCAGTGTGGCATAATCGTGGCATCTCTATGGCATGTTTAACGTTTAGTGCGACAGACCTGGATGATGCTTCGCTGAGATTGCGCCCGGCCCTGCAGGGACGTGGCCTGCGGCACATCACAGGAAGATGTGAGTTTGCTGAGGTTTTACCGCCTTGTGTTTTACGTTTGTTTTTTGTCCAGATGTGCAGTGTCTTGAGCCCCCTCCGAGCATAGAGCCTATGCAAAGAGACTGTCGCACATCTCCACTCATCTCCTTACACCGGCCTTGCACTGAATCTGGAGGAGCTTTGCGATGCAGAGCAGGAACCCATCTACGAGCAACGGGCTCGAGTGGATCAGGTTGCCGGCAAAGTCATGCGCTTTCAGATGCCAAAAAAAATAAATTGCTTAGCTTTCAACCTGATTTCTGTCTGTTTTGAATACTTTTGGCACCTTTTCGGTGTTGCTTTCCCTGCGCACTTTGACAGGTCCTTCATTTCTTCGACCTTGAGTACGAGCCGCTTTGTCAGCACAGGTCGGATGGACCCGTAGAGAGAAAGGGCTCAAGCTATATACGTATGAAACGGAGTTATGTTCACATCGGGTCGCATGACATGAAGGAAGACTGCAACTTGGATTGCGTGAGCCCTTGTGTCCTGTCTTGTGCCTGTTGGATTGTAAAGTGTATGTTTATATTGGCGCGATTACTTAGGAAGTACTCGGGATTTTTTGAAGACAGAGAAAGGACGGAGTTTTGCCAGGCTTCTTGCGCACAGTCCCAAATTTAAACTGAAGGCATCCATGTTGCATAGTCCACCGGCCCCGTAGCAGCCATAGCACGTACAGACCATGTCGCAGGATTGAGAGCCTGCGCGTCGAATATTGCAACTGTGTCAATGCCATTGAGTTTCAGCCGCTTGGACAAAATCTGGGACGAAGATCATCAAAATACCAAGATGGTCCAGCGATTGGAAAACGGACAGTCAAATCTGAGCACCACGGAGGAATGAAATGCTTGCGCAGCTGGTGCGGCTGGCATGTTGAGCAGGATTTGGCAGCAGTTTGCAGTGCGCTGTGCGCAGCCAGGTGGACGAGGTACTGCAGCTCCGGCAGCTGCTTCGCAGTGGCCGCGTCGGGGATGGAGATGCCGCTTAATTGTAAGGAAAGGGGTCCCGTCCCTGGGCACAGGGGCCTTGACTTCATTTCATTTCACAGTAGGTACATGCTATGCACGCGCGCACACACACACACACTTGCTCAGAACAGCCTTTGCGAATTCTGATGTGGAATGCAATGGACGTGCAAAAACACCAACAATAAACTGACACGAAGAATGAGACCTAATATAATAATATATAGACGTATAATCACAGTAGACATTGACCGTATAAAACAACAGCGATAAGATATATGTCCCCCCCAGCTGCGATCCCTGCGAATTAAGTGCGCAATTGAACCTCGCCAACGACCATAGAAAGAAAGAAAGCATCATACCTGCGAACATATCCTGAGGCCTTCTCATTCCTGCTGTTGCAAAGCTGAACACTCTTTCAGTCAAAAGACTGCACAGCAGTCAAGAAAGGGCGAGGCCAAATACAGCGGCAAGTTGCTCAACATTCCCATGATCGACAACCAAAGAGCGGGAAAGGAGAAATGGTCTACCGTTTCATTTTACTTAGGCGGATTGCTAATTCAAAGTAACGCATGCCAGGCGTCAAATTCACGGATTCAAAGTACTACCTAGACATGTATTCCCCGAAGGGCTCATGCCATCTTGTTGAATCCAGCATGAGTCACACACTTGTTCAGAACTGTCTTATTGAATTGTGAAGTTGGAATGCATCGCGCGTGCAAAAAGCAGGAATAGTAAACTTGACAGGAGAGAGGAGTGCCGGGTGGAGTACCGAGTGCCGACTGGATTTGAATTTCCCTCGTCCAATGATAATTTGTATCCGCCACAGTAAGGAAACTGTAAATTTTGTATTTGTTCGTCCACATCGAAAATCGTGAATCATTTGCCTTAATCGAATTTTTCTTCACCTACCATGATGCTACGTCAGTTGCCAAACACAGTTGCAGGGGGGCAATCCTGTGAGCATAGCTGGTTCCCCATCGAAGAGGGCTATGCCATAGCTGGTGTGAAGTTTGATCAACTCGCGCCAACCGTCCAATGTTCATTTTTGTTGTGACGTAAGCAGCTAACCCCTATACCGAGTCTTCGTCACTGCACAGATTGTCGCCGTGTTTTCAGACGGTATGCGCACGCAAGTGCCCCTGGCCAAATATCAAACAGTGCTGCAATGGGCCTTGTTTGAAATCGGCAAACTTGCAGAGATTTGCGCAAATGCTCCAAGCCCATGTTCTGCGCAGAAGAAATGGACGTCCGTCGCGACTTTTGTAAGCAAGGGTAGTTCATCTGAGTCGACTGTCAGATGAACACCTTGCGCATGGTGGAGCTGTCACAAAGATGGACGTATTTGATCTTCACCAAACTTCAGATAAGCAGTGGCTTTACAACCTTGACGACTTCCTTAAGGTAATGCGGGAACAGTTTGTGATGAGCAGGAAAGAAGTCTGTGGCAGGTGTTGCAAAGCGTTTTTGCAAACACGCTGGGGAATTGCAATCTAGCGGGCTGCTGCCCAGTTGTTTCTGCACTGTTCGCTATGTCATTTCAATTCTTTTTTGTTGGTGCTTGTTCCAATTGCTTCTGTTTTATGCCTCTCAGGCTGTGGTGAATTCAAGAAAGGAGCGTTGCTGCGAATGATCTAGGGTGACATGGGAAGTAGCAAGAACCTGCAGGGAGGAGCCTATAGAACAGAGATGAAAAGAGATGAGAAGATCACTGGGGGAAGCAAAACTTTGAGAGAGGAACTTCCTGTCAGTGAAGCATTTGGGTTTCTTGAGCTCCTGCTTATTCCCGAATACCTTTGTTTAGGCCGAAACTTTGCAGTCTTGAGGAAGTAGCGAGCAAATTTGCCACCATTCATTGAATGTTTCGACCGCATACCCACTAGTTTGGTTGCAGGCCTTGCGAGCTTCGTGTGAAACGCCAGAAGCGAGCCCTGTGCAGGAGCTTGGCATCCGTCTGGCAAATCTGAAACTGGACATCTCAGATCGGAAGGCCAAGCGGTTTTTCAAGGCCTGGCCGATTGAGTTTGTTCCAAGGATGGCATTTGAACATACATGAACAATATCTGGATGCAGCGTAAAACAAGGCAACAAATGCCAACAGTAACATGGAATAGGGAATACGTGCAAATATGTCGGTACCCATTTTAAGATATGTGAAACCGTGTCAAACAATCCGAAACAATTTGAAGCGGTTTGTGAAGAGGAACAACATAAAACTTTTGCATGGTGAAGCTGCCGCGTGTTCTTTCTGGTTATCTCTGCGTTCCTGAGATTGGGTAACAGAGCGGTTTCTATGCTGCCCAGGAGAAAGACAGAAAAAATCTGTTGGAAACGCTTTCTCCAGTGCTGTCCCGAGATCCTGGGACGATTGAATGATGTAACTGATAAAATCAAAAATCACTGAGAGATGTCATGTAGAAACACGCGATGTACAAACCTAACAGATGGGCGAGCATGTGCTAAATAAATGTCAATATCTTGTAGAGCTTCGCACACCGGCAATGCCACAAGGGTTATATATAGTAGTGTGAGCGTTGGTGTTGTTCATGTGCTGGGCGCGTGCGCGCAGGTGCAGAGCACAGTGCGACGTTCTTTTCATACCGCAGCTTGTAACCATCTAACCACACATTTTTGTGCTTGTGCTTGTGCTTGTTCTCCTTCTTCTTCTTCTTGTTCTTGTTCTTGTTGTTGTCGTTGTTGTTGTTGCTGCTGTTGTTGTTGTTGTCGTTGTCGTCGTCGTCGTCGTCGTCGTTGTCCTTGTCCTTGTCGTTGTCGTTGTCGTTGTCGTTGTTGTGGTTGTTGTTGTTGTTGTTGTCGTTGTTGTCGTTGTTGTCGTTGTTGTCCTTGTTGTCCTTGTTGTCCTTGTTGTCGTTGTTGTCGTTGTTGTCGTTGTTGTCGTGGTTGTCGTGGTTGTGGTTGTGGTTGTGGTTGTTGTTGTTGTTGTTGTTGTTGTCGTTGTTGTCGTTGTTGTCGTTGTTGTCGTTGTTGTCGTTGTTGTCGTTGTCGTCGTTGTCGTTGTTGTTGTTGCTGCTGTTGTTGTTGTTGTTGTTGTTGCTGCTCTTGTTGCTGTTGTTGTTGTTGTTGTTGTTGTTGTGGTTGCTGTGACCCCTGCAGCTTTTTTCGCGGTCTCGTAGAGGCCGAAAATCGTTAAATAGATGGTGTTTTCACGTTTTTGGTGAAACTCTCGGGGCAAAAAGCACCGTAAATACCAATGTGATTTACCACTTGGAAGCCCAAAACCACGGTATTTACGATGTTTCTTTTGGATTTGGTAGCAAAAGTCACGGTATTTATAATGTTTCTTGGTCAGTGGCTCGCAAAACACTGGTATTTACGCAGTTTTCGCCATGTTGCTAGAAGTATTTTTTCCGTGCCAAAGGCACAAACAAAGGCACAAAAACATTGTAAATTACCGCATTTTGGCTCTTTGCGGGCACCAAAAAAAAAAGCAAAAATTCGCCAAAAAGCGTCCAAAGGACCTTCCAAAACGTAGTTGTCGAGCCAGGCAGGCAACCCGCAAAGCCTGGCTTCGCCACGCTTAAACAGCACCCACCGGCAGGTACTAGGTTTCACCGCGCCTGGCCAGGCCCAGCTGTCATGCGCCGTGTGAAAAAGTAGTTGTAGAGCCGGCCAGCTTGCCACGCTTAAGCAGCACCCACCTGCAGGTTTCACCGCGCCTAACCGTAGTTGACGGCAGCCCCAAAAACTTGGCTTGGCCACGCTTAAACAGCAACCATCTGCAGGTTTCACCGCGCCTGGCCAAGGTCAGGTGTGAGTGTCTAACGTTGCTTTCTCCGCCGTGTAAAAGTTGCCGAGCCAAGCAGGCAGCCCCCAAAGCCTGGCCAAGCTCAGCTGTCAGCGTCTAACGTTGCTGTCTGCGCCGTGTAAAAAACTAATTGTTGAGCCAACCACCCACCCCCCAAAGCCTGGCCTAGCCACGCTTAAACAGCACCCACCTGCAGGTTTCACCGTGCCTGGCCAGGCCCCGCTGTCAGTGTCTAACGTTGCTGTCTGCGCCGTATCGGAAAATCCGCCCACACCGCTTTGGCGGTGAAGGAGTGCTTATTGGGGGGCAAACAGCTACACTAAATGCTCAATCACATTTGTTAATATAGCAGTCGCTATATCAGCTTTAGCTGGGGGGGGCCAAAAACGGTTTCGCACCGAGACCAGAATTCGGTGGTGTTTTCGTCATTTTTCGAGGATTTTTGGGTGTCTGAGCGCAAGAGGGTATTGAAATGGAATTTTGGGTCATTTTGGTAGCTTTCCGGCAATGGAAAAACGGCCAAAAATGAAAAAAACATTGTACATAGCA
>Ga0126342_10014447_pt1:0-10000 | contig 13946 bp, 4 predicted proteins | sample Cyp1metagenome_FD_92528 | JGI IMG/M metagenome (GOLD analysis project Ga0126342, IMG submission 92528) | Coral microbial communities from Lord Howe Island, Old Settlement Bay, Australia - Cyphastrea 1 metagenome | ecosystem: Host-associated > Invertebrates > Cnidaria > Coral ...
TATATATATATATAATGGTTTACACCTCACCAACTATAGTAACCATGGGACAATATTAGATTATGAATGGTTGATTACAGTGATAACTATGAACATATCATGCCATAACCCCTGACTATAGTATAATTATAGTAAGAACTAATTATCAAGCAACCATAGGATCAAAACTAGTAATTCAATATGATTTATATACTTGGGCGATAAACTTTACATATATATGTATAACTCACCAGCTATAGTCTGTATTATGTTATCAATGAGTATTCATGACTGGTTATATACTATTAACTATTGATTATTATAGTAGTATTAATTATTCCGATCAGTCATGGTTGATCAGTTATAGCAATTCGTTTTGACTATGGTGGTTAACCACTATTATCATAACATGTTACTAGCCATGAAAAATGATGATGTAGTGCGAGATTAATAGTACTGTACACTATAAGAGTAATGGTTTTAATAATAGTATGATTGTAATGATAGAATGATAGTCAATCAACATAATCATAGTTGAGTATTAGTTCATATTATTAGTTTTATTGGAATTTGCAACCATGATATTGGTTCATATTATTAATGGTCAACCCCCATGATTATAGCAGTATTCCTTTTATTGTTTGTTATATAGTGAATAGTGGTTTCATGGTGGCTTTAACCTCTATTTTTCTTTTAATGGGATATTGATGGGGATATACTGCAGTTGGGGTTTATGACTCAGCAACTATAATTACCCTCTGGTAAACTAACAGTTTGCTATTGAAAATTGCCATAGAAATAGTGGATTTACCCATAAAAACTCATTAAAAATGGTGATTTTCCATAGTTATGTTAGTTTCCAAGAGGGTAATCACATCCCCTTAATATTGAACCCCCCACATTCACCATGGTATCGCAGGGGGATGGGACACCGCGTCGGCTCATCTCACAAACATTGAGAGGTACTGTAAAAGAGACCGGTAACACAAGCAGATCCCAGCCCGGCTGGTGGGATCAAGATAGTATTTTATGATAGTTTATATTAGTATATTTTATATCATTATAGTGAGTATGTATATATATATATATGTTTATATGCATCATGTTCATTTATTTTCTAGATGCCCTTATCATTACATCCTGATGAACAAAGCCCTGCACCAGTTGGGAACTATTGGATGGGATTGCCCATCTACCCAGGACTTCCGAACCCTCCAGGAGCAGCAAAGGGCGCGGTCGGTTCCAGACCCTCTGCGCGGTCGGGACCGGTCTGAGTGATGAGGACCGGTGTCCTGGAGATTTTTAAAGTGTGATTCATTGGCTTTGTAGCCCCAAAAATAATGAAGAAACTGTTACCAAAATAAAGATTATAATAAATGAAGAACCCTAAATAATGATTTGTGATTAGAAGTGTCCTCGAACCAACAAGCATCTACCCCCCCAAAAAAGAAACAGTCAAATGATCACTGTTTCTGGATTTTACTTTCTGGATTCTTGGGGGGTTACTTACAATGGCTTACTATGACTTCGTCGTTGCAGGATCTGAAAGAGTACTACACCCTTTGCCAATCCCTGGTGCGCGACGATGACGCCATTCCCGAAAACTTGCAGACCACCAAATTCTTGAGCCCGTGGCGAGTCACAACGCAATTCCTGTGGCGAAAGCCACTTTTTTGGAACCATGAAAAATGATAGAAATCTAAACTCACCGTTTCAATGGATTGGTTTGAAATGATGTGAATTAACAAAAACATATAAGCACTATGTTTTTACTGTTTCAATGGAACATCGCAGGGTCAAACATGAGATTTTAGGGCAGTTTATGTCGCAGATTTTGTTGAAGAAACATGCTTGTTATTTCGGTGTTCGTCATTTTTTCCCCACTAACCAATTCTATTTAGATCTGGGATAATATCATTCACATTACTTATTTGATGGTGACCATTCTCATTCTTCTTTGTGTCTTGCACGGCATCTTAGCGCAACCGTGATAAAACCGTGTGTGCTGGTGATGCACACTTGGTCGTTGAGTCTCTATATATATATGTATATATTGACATGTATAGTTGATTTATATTTATATGTAATATTAGTTTATACTTACATGCAATATATCTATACATATTATTCACACACACACATATATATATATGAGTCTCATTTCTTCGCGTAATATCTTGATCATCTCCATATTCCCTTGTTGTGTAAGTCCATTCTTGCAATGTGGGCATGGGCCCCTTAACCCTGGTGTCCGGTATGATTGGTCATTTTGGACATCCCAAGAATCACACCTGATGATCACCACCTATTCTTTTCTGATCATATCATGTATCCATCATTACCCTCTGGTAATTTAACATAGCTATTGAAAATGGCCATTTATAGTGAGTTTTCCCATTAAAAATTGCGATTTTCCGTAGTTATTTTAGTTTACCCAAGGGTAATACTTGTGAGTTTTATATAATTTATATAGCTTTGCTGTACACGGTAAACCAATCATATCTCAGTATACCTCAACTCGGTGTATAGTTATACTTCCACTGCGCATGCAATTACAGTTTATCCTTACACCTTATTACAATCAGTATCCCAGTTGTGATCCGTTATACCTCGGCAATGATTATCTATAACCATTATCGATATTGCTTGACTCTTAATTATGTCAGTATATCAACATCCCATGTCTCATTATTATCCAATGTTGTATCTATCATAATGTAACATTCACAATTCAATAGCATATATCTTTCCATATATTTCTATAGTGTACTATATATATATACATATTATTCTCATAATTTCTCATATCATCATGTCATATAATATCCATCATGGTGTATTTTTTTCGTTTATTACCGTTGTGGCCGCCCAAAAATCTGTGGCTTTAATCCGGTAGCGCCAAGGTGGCTTTGGATCTCGGACATCAAGAAGGCCCCTGTGATGGAACCTGGGTTCCGAAGATGGCCCAGTGGCCCAGTGGTTTTTTCCCCCTAGAGGGAGAGACTAATGCTATGGCTGCTATGGATTGGTTTTGTTGGGAAAATTTACAGGAAAGCCATTTTTTTGTTTTTTAAAGATTTTCCCTTAAACCAATCCATTGCTATGGAAGCTGGGTCCTTGTTTTTTTTTGATTGGGTTCATGAGTACTGGAAAAATCTGGTTGGTGCTTTGGAACCATGGACTTTTATATGACTTTCCCATGATATTGGGAATAATAATATCATCCCAACTGACGAACTCATATTTTTCAGAGGGATTGAAACCACCAACCAGAATAGATTCACTAGAGCCGATGCCACAACCTCGGTAGGTATCTGATTAGAGAATGGTGCAAGTGCTGCAAAGGGTTTAGACCTTTTGAGCGCAGTGAAAGTGAAAAGTGAGAGACTAATTATGGTTATACTAGCAAACTGAGCTTGGCCGTTGAACTGCCCAGCTGTCCTTGGCTCGCCTTCAGATGCTGAACTCCCGGAGAGGGGAGAGAAATACAAAAAGTTCTCCCAGACTATGATGGATATAACTTTTTGGGGAACTTTTGGAGAACTTGATGGTAGAAGTGTTTTGGGATGCAGGCGATTCGTGGACTTTTAGCCCTTTTGGGTTTAGATGGGTAAACACCAGTCATAATACACTGTATCCGACCAAAAGAACGTGGAAAACATGTTCAGATCCAAAGCAAGGTTGGCAAGTTGGATCATTTCCACCGGTCCAACTGTAGATACTGTAGATGTATCCACCATGGGTATCACAAGTCTTAAACTAGCTATAAATCAACCTACTTACCAACATACATTTGGGGATGGCAATCTCAGCAAGAAGTGGTCATCAGCTTTTTGTATTTAATGTGGGGCCCCAAGACAGGTCAGTTGGGTAAAATTTTTAAATATCTTAGCTGATTATATTTAAATAATATCATATCCACAGTTTTGCGTAATGTTGGCAGTTTTCCCATAATCTTGGATGATAACTATGGATATTATCCATAGTTATCATCCAAAAAAATCATGCCATAGTTATCTGATATAATATTGATATACTGATATACTATGATATAATCATAGTCATTGTGAATAGTAATTTATATCATCATTACTTGGGTCCATGGATTGGTCCCATCAAATATAAGTTGTTCCTGTCAATTTTCTTGGTTTTCCCATTTATTTTCTCATGAAATATGAGTTTTTTCCCCATAGATTTTCTTGTAAATATGATTTCCCATTAAATATGTTTTCTTTTCCCGTTAAAATAGTTTTTTTTTCCCATTAAATATGAGTTTTTTTCCTGTAAATTTTCCCTTAAACCAAAGATCTGAGGAGATCACCGGTGCGGACCTCACCACCTCCACGATCCATTCCTGCGCCCTGGGCTCGTTGGAGGCCGCTCCGAAGTCTTCGTTTTCTGAAAAAACGTTGATTTTTAGCCAATTATGAAGAGGATAATTAATTATATGATATATATGTGGTATATATATATCATATATATACATATGTGGTGTATATATATATATATGATGTACTAGTATATTTAGATATATAATATATAAGTATACCATGGTCCAGAAGATTTCTGAAACACTTAAATATTCTAGTATAAGTATGGGGATATAATATGAGCAAAGTATATTTAGATATTACCATGGTCCGGAAGATATGAAATACTTGAAACTACTTTATATATATAATATGATATATATATATATATAGATACATATATCATATTATATGATATGCTACAGTATGTTTAGATATAAAAGCATACCATGGTCCAGACGATTTCTGAAATACTTGGAACTACTTAGGACTTAGATATACTTATGTGGATCCCATCAACTACCTAGACACACTTAGAAACTTAGAATGGAGATATAAAAAGATACTTATCTAAGTGTACCATGGCATATCCAAGTATACCATGGTCCGATGCCGAAAAGTCGGACCTACGTATCGGATGTTGTTTGACACCAAATTCAGCTGAATTTCTTGGGCTTGCTATAAAAGATAAGACATGAAACATGATAATCTATGATAATCTTAGATATACTTAGATGCTATGGACCATGAAGCTAGTCAACAAGGCTAACTGGTTAAGAAGTGGGTTATAGCATGTTATAGCCCATCACCAATTTAGAGGGGGATACAATTCATTAAACCCATTAGAAGATAATGCATCATAAGAGATATACTTATATATATATAATTCATGATAACTTGAGGGTTTAGCAAAAGTTGTTATAGCCCATTAACAACCCATTTATAAGGGGATGTCACCCTGTAATTGGCGTACCAGCTACAAAACTCCATTGATGACTTTATACCCACTGCGTATTTAACATAGCTACGGAAAATCCACGCACTAGCCATGGAGGTTTATGGCTTGGAAAATCATCGAGCTCAAAGGGGAATCTTCCATAACTATTTGCATTACCAGAGGGTAGTCATGTATGCCATGGTCAAAACGTTGATTAATTTTCCAAAGGGGATGGTCATCAATCCATGAATGGGTTTAATATTGTCAATACCTCCAAAAAATAAAAACTCCCGGAATGATGGTAGGATGACCATAGCAAATATAGCAGGTTTGACTACGTGCACATAGAGGTTCTTGCGGATCATGAGGGATCCTGCCTTCCCTAAAGATCCTGCGGAGGATCCTAGTCGTGGCCTGGGTTTGCGCTTTCCTCGCGTGCTGCGGGTACGACGGGATAAGACTCCTAGGCGGCAACAGGGCGAGGGCAACCATGGAAGATAAGAGAATGGCATGCTGCACTGAGTTAAAGGAATGTCAACGGAAGCGTTCACAGAAAGCATGGTTGTATTTGTGTTTCTTGCAATTCTACCTGAAACCAATTGTGTGAGTTTAGAATGTCATGTCTTGATACCATGGCACTTTTGGAAAGGTCATCATTCTCGTGGAATGCGCTGGGATATGCGTTTTTTTTCTTAGAACCGCTGATATCAACAATAACGCGACGTTGTACATGTCATGCACATAGAAGATGGGAAATGCATGCGCACTGACACACGCATACATATAAGATTGCACAAGCAATAACTATATATCATGTCACAAGATATTGTTCGTCACATTTCGCCACACTTTTTCAGTGCTTTTCCTTTCTTTGGGGCCATTATCTAAAACAACTGCCATTTTGATGAATCCTTTCTGCAGCATTTGCAGGCAAGCGACGACGGCGGATCAGATTCTCTCCATGTACCAAAGCCAGCCCGCTGTAGCAGGTTCCGCCAAGAGGAGCCGGACAACCAAAAAGGGCGGCCCCAAAAACTGCTCAGTGTTGGCTACCAGCTACCAGCAATTCCCATCAGTGAACTGGTGAGTAACTGGGGGAGCTTGCAATAGATTCCACTTAAAAAAGGGCACTTACAAAAGCGTTTAAAAAGAACCATGATTGACCAGTCAGTAACATCAAAAAATATCCCAGGAGGATCCTTTTTAGACATATGTTTTAGGCCCGACCTGCCCTTACCCTCCAGTGGAAAATCAAACATGGCAAGCTGGGAAAGAACAGCAAGGAACTAAATGGTGGGTTTTCCAGCAAACCATGTTTGATTTCCAGAGGCTATTTATGGATTAACCCACAAGGACGGAAGGCATGGCAAGCCATGAAAAAACATATGCGCCATTGTCAAAACATGCATAAGTTGCCAATATTTGGAACTGGTCATCAATTCTTCAATAGGGATGAACGTTATTTGAATATGTACTATAACATATTCATTATTATCGGCGATAAGGATTCCCACTATGGAATTGACGACCAGGGCCATACCATGCCACACCACATCTCCAGCTCTCCAGCAAGCGCGTAGCCGCTGAGGCCTACGCTTTAACGGCTGCGAAGGCGGGGATGAGCTGATTTAGAGCACATTGAAGATCATGAAAACAAGCATTTCATTTCGGCTGGCTTTTAACATGTAAGATAACTATGGCTTTGAAGCGGCAACGGCAAGAGGGACATGCATGTATAAAACATTTTTAATTATAAATATTATGTATAAACACACACGTGCACACAGACATATGACATACATACATACATATATATATACATAGTCAAATAAATCTATGTAATACATACATATACATATACATGTATGAATTGGGCGGTCATAATTGTGCTATCATCACAGGAGATGATTCTCAACCATAGTTGTTTTCGCCTCAACCATGAGGCATGTTTTAGCGCTCGCAAGTCCACTGAATCACTGGAAGAGAAGATGTACTTGCAAAAAACTATCATTTAACCGTTGTTTTGAACACCACACCTATACCAACTATGCTAATACAACCCATATTAAAACATCTCCAACCAAACCTTCGGTTTAAAACATCCAAATCCAATGGGTTTTCCTATGGGTTTTCCATGGTCGCAGCTGCCCAGGTATGTCGGATCTTCAGGGCTTCTGCCTGGGCCGTGCCCACCGGCCTTCGGAACGACGCTTCGTCGCCGAGGCGCCAGCAATGGGCGACCAAGAAGACGGAGCTACGAACGTAGGTTATATATATGATATGAAAAACATATGGATGTATAACCTTCAGTAAACTGACGGAAATATGGAACATCCATCATTTCTAAAGATGATTTGCACTTTAGTATATAGTAATTATATAGATATATACATCATAGACGATAGTGTCATGCTCTTTTTGGCACAAACGGACATGACTACCTCTTGGACCTATTGTATACATATGTTCATTATATATATAATATATATATATATACACGCATGTTTTGCAGGAGGATCGGACATAAGCATGGATGTATTCCGCTGTCCAATACGTCCAGTTCATTTGTCCGCATGTGTGATTTTAGTATATTTTAGCCAATGATCAACAATTGACTCATTGGTGCTTTGGGTTGTGCTATGGAATCGCAGAAGCACACTAATAATATCAACCAACACAAAACACGATTATATTGTTGGAGGGCTCCAAGGTGCCACGGTGCCAAAATGTGTGGCATGAGTTTGTTTAAGATGATCATGAATGTTTTTACTAAAATATAATGGGACAGACACCGTGGCTGGGGAATCTATAGGGAATATGTGTGTTTTTTTTTGTGTAAGTTCCTTAAGCAAATCCAAGGTTGAGAAATAATTTGTCAAGCCCTTCTCTCTTAAACGATTCATCTCCTTGGGTGGTTTGGTTAAGCATCAGTCGCCAAAAGAACCACCCCCCAATATTTCAAGGTTTAAACGTGAACATGTCTACACCGTGATTTCCTGTAGATAATCCATTGACCGGTTGAGATTTAAACATCATCTTGTTGGATATTGATCCCATGATTTTCCATATTATATCCAATTCTATCCAATTATATCCAATGACCGTCTGCTTATTTAATATAGCTATGGAAAATGACGATGTTTAATAGATGAATCCTTATAAATCATCGAACTTTCTATGGGCCATGGCTTCCATAGCTACGTAAGAAATTACATCCTCGGGTATCCCTGAATCACATCCTCGGGTGGATTTCAACCCCCTTCTTTGTTGGTCGATTACTGTTAAACCCTTCGGGAATCGAACATGGCTAGCTGGGAAATCTCCGAATTCGATGGTCATTTAAATGGGAGAACCATCCAGAAATGTGGAACATTGTGGAACTGTCCAGGACGCCATGTTTGGTTGCCAGAGGGTACTTAAGAAAGATACAAACGTTTGGTGCTTGAATTCATTTTGCTGGTTGCACTGATTGATTTTTGTTGACCTTACGAAATATCCCCCTGATTTGTTGGTTGTTACATGTTGTTACATTGTTTTTGTCCCATCAAAATATACCCATGAACTACACATGCCATATAATGGCCATATATAATGCCGTAGAGCAACCCCCCAAAAGATAGAACCGTAAAGACCTACTCATGCAACGTACTCAAGTGCTCTGAACCACAGGAAATTAATTGAGACTTTCACACTGCAACAAAATGACCTACTCACAATCTACCTGGTGATGGTATTTGAACTTTACTGTTATAGTATGTTATAGTGGCAACTCATGTACCTAAAGTGATCATGAACCCCATATTTCTGGAACATTCAGGGTCAATCCTGGCGCCATTTTCGACCTGAAAAAACGGACCGCCAAATCCATGGCGTCCATGGCCGTCATGGCCCTTTCGGCGGCCCGAGGTGGTCAGGAAGTGGCCCGAGTTCCGGCCGCTCCACTTCCACTCCCGGCGGGTCTTTCGTCACGGCTTGACCCTGTTTCTTGACGGAATCCGATGGGGAGATGGCGACGGGTGACTGGCACGCTACTGGGGCAGGGGCATAGATATTAAATGATATTAATATATGTATTACTTGTATGGAATCAGGTTGTAGTATAGTATAGTATAGTAACTTAAATATGAATCAGGTTAATAGTAACAACTTTATATATATATAGACATAATAGGCAACACCCAGCAAAAGTGGGATACCAGTCGTTCCAGGCAGTAGTAGATAAAATAGATGGATAAATATGGCTAATTAAAATAGATGGATACTCTGCATTGAAATCTTTAGCAGTGGAGAACCCTCCGGAAATTGCGGCAACTCGACAGGTGAATAGCGGGTAGCCATCCCCAGCTGACGTTGTGTCCTGGTGAGCATAGATATACTGAAAAGATGGTGCCACTTGACCAACCTAAGTCAAGTCTAAGTGGGCTGAAGCTCTCAATGACAGATATGTATAACACATACACACATAAATATATATATATATATATATATATAATCATATATATAATCATATATATAATCATATATATAATCATATATATATATATATAATCATATAAATGAACGGATACGGATGCACATCTATTTTTAGTAAAACCTATAAGATGCACCCCGAAAAAAAACCCGCCCTGGAAACTCCCAGCACGGCCACCACGAGGATCCAGCGGGGCGAGCTGCTTTCACCGGAGCAGCCCCAAGGCGCCTTCTGACGCGACCAAAAAGGTGGGCGCATGGGGCGCCCTGGGCGCACGGTGTCGAGACTTGGGATATGGTGGAG
>Ga0126342_10014448_pt1 | contig 13945 bp, 10 predicted proteins | sample Cyp1metagenome_FD_92528 | JGI IMG/M metagenome (GOLD analysis project Ga0126342, IMG submission 92528) | Coral microbial communities from Lord Howe Island, Old Settlement Bay, Australia - Cyphastrea 1 metagenome | ecosystem: Host-associated > Invertebrates > Cnidaria > Coral ...
CACAACGGCGTGCAATTTTTCATCTCTCATCTGGCCAGCTGGCTCCGCACCCGCCGCTTTAGCGAGCCTACTTTTCGACCCTCCGGAGCCCCAAATCATTGGAAAAACACAGTGTTTCGCGACCTTCTTACCTTTTCGCACATCTGCGTCTTCTTTCTTCTGATCTTTTCTCTTCTGACTCTTCTCACCTCTGCTTTTCAACTGTCCATATTGTCGGAAGTTTCACCTCTAAACTTCCTTCGAATATATATAATCCTATTAGTACACTTTGATTATATAAATAATGATTCTTTTTGGCGTCTATTCAAGTGGACATCGAGATACGACATGATCAATATCCTTTGGAGGCCACTCAGGTGCCAGTCGGGTTTTTTCAACCCAACCTAGGGTGGAACATGGAGCTTGGTTTCCTACATATGGCTTCTTGGGAAAATTTAGAGTTTAAAGAGTGGCTTTTGATTTCCAAGATATTTGTTTACTATGATTTAGTCCTAAACTTTCCCGTAAAGCACTACTGCTTCAGGGTCTGTGGAACTTCAACTTCGGGACTTCATGAAATGCGCCTAGCCCTCGCCGCCAAGGACTCCAGATGTGGATCGTAGCTGCATCATCTATGCAGAGGAGCATTTGGTCTATGCCTGCAAGTTCAGTTCGCCCTTCCAGGCCGCAGCTAGTTCGACTCGCTGCGACTAGCTGCGACTAGCCTGATTGTATCCTTTGGGATTACTATGCAACTATGTATATAGAATATTATAAGATTCTAAATATATTTATATATATGTATACATAGACATATATATATATACATATATACATAGACATATATAATTATGTATATATATATATATGTATGATATTTAAAATGGATTAACCACATTAAAACAACCGTTGCTTTTCCAGTTGCCACAAACCCAGCGCGGACGCCAGGGGAACGTCTCGAGTCCCGTAGAGATGAAGGTGAGGGAAGTTCCGATGGCCAGGGCGTTCCTGCGGTAACGGGACGTTGTGAATATTGACATTAGCCTCCGGTAAACCAACATTGACACTAGCCTTTGGTAAATGAAGATTAATGGGATCAATATGAATGGGATCATTATTGGGATAACAATTGGGATATACCCTCTGGTAAACTAACAGTTGGCTATTGAAAATAGCCCGTTTACAGTTGATTTACCTACTAAAAGTCCACCTATAAAATGGTGATGACTGGGGGATGGTTTATGACATTGTTTTACCCACATGGGCCATCAAAACAACCTGGTTGATTGGTTAATAGTATAGGGATTTAAATGATTTATACTGCCACATTTATTGGGGATATGATCTTCAATAGGATTGGGAAACTCTTTTCAACCAACTTACATTTGGGTGGAAGAGTAACCAATCCCATCCCCTGTTCATATTGAACACCCCCATTCTATGGTCCCATATGTTTATCCCCTACTAAAACTAAAACATGGTTTCTGGGCGGTGTTTAATATAGGGGAGGGGATTACTAAGTTTCTACCACAGAAAAATCGGGACCTATCAGCAAACAAATCGAGAATGAACCGCCAAATATGGAAATGAAAATCAATGAAAGTTGCAGCAAACAACGGGGCCCACTGCGGGACCTAGCCAGTGATTTGTTGACTGTTGAGAAGCCAATCGGTCGATGCGTGCGGGCTTTTTTGACGTGATACCTTTGGGCAACCACGTTTTCGAAACAGGCGGCTGGACAGTTTTCAGGTAGTCACTCCAAAGATGTGAATATTAAAGAATATGACAAGAAATGACACGCTGCTGCAGCCAATTATGGATTATTGCATTTGATATTCCAACATCCATATCCCTCTTGCTTTTTTGTTATGTTTCACCCCATGTTGCAAGCTGGGTACGCTGACATGATTACTTACTGATGTCCCAGGCAGCCTGCCACCCCAGAACTCACAGAATTGGTTGATGGTTTAGGCAGGGAAACCCAACAGAGTGATAGCAAAATCCCAAGTTGTGTCCTTCATTTTATGAATAGCTATTACCCCACCTGGATGTTTAATTCCTCAACCCCCTTTTAATCCAGAATTCTGCGAGAAATCCACAGTTATATCCCTAATTTATGCCCAAATCATATCTTTCAAGCACCTTTTCTTTCAAATGTCCTCCAAATTTTCTCACTGGATTGGCTAAAACCAGGCAAAATTTCGAAACCAACAATCGAAACCAGACATTTTCAACTGCCATTCTCACCGGATTGCAGATTCCCCATGGATTCCCTCCAAAACTCCAAGCCGAAGCGAGGACAACTTCCACCACGAGGAAATGGCCAAGGCGGTTCGCATGGCGCTGACCTCAAGTTCCACTTCGGCGGAACGCTTCCGGCGGCCCATCTCCATTGATGTCTCGGCGCTGCCACGGGAGGCCTGGTGGAATCATGGGACCGCATGATATCTCATTATATATTCTATATATAGTATATATTATATAGTATATATAGTATATAGTATATATAGTATATATTATATAGTATATATAGTATATAGTATATATAGTATATAGTATATATATAGTATAGTGTATATATATAGATATAGTATAGTGTATATATTCCCTTCATGGGATGACAATGGCAAATATGTCCGAGCTATACTTTTTCGCGTGTATTGAAGCCAACACTTAACATACATACGGTGGGTGGTGCCCCCCCAGTTATGTGAATGTTGGTTTATAAAGCCCATGAATCTACTTCGATATATCACCTATAAACCATAGTGAAATTTGACTTATTTGCACCAACTTAGCTAACGAACTGGGGCACCACCCTGTATCTTACTAAATTATGTTACATTTCAATACATGTCTATGGATTTTCAACATTTTCAACACAGAAACCTTGAAGCTGTGCCGAAGGCCAGGGCCAAAAATATGTGGGTGTGTAAAAGCTATAAAATCACACAAGATGCTGATATAGTATAAACTGATATATTTATGATATGTTTTGGGATGCTCTATGGATATATATATATATATATATACATTCATATATGTATACATGATGATATATATATATATATATATATTATATGTATACTCGTTAAAATACAGTTCATCAAACATATGATTCATGGTTGTGTCTGAAAATGATGGTATCAATGGATGTACCACCAAAGTTGCATTTCAATAGGAAAAATGATGATCGGACATTAGATGTGTTGGGTATTTTTGTTCAGACTAACCCCTGTGGATTGTGGATACCAGATGATATCAATAAAATAAATTATGGATTATATGGGTCTTATGAGGATTGATATTGACTAGATATAAATAACGAAAATTATCATAAATATCATATGGGTGTGTAAATATAGATGTAAATATCCGCTAGATAGGATGATTCTAAATATGAATGATACTTAAAGTACAATCATATAATCCTATCTAGATAGATCTATATGTACATAAGTATCCACTAGATGATTATGTATATCATCCATAATTTTTTGATCATATCATCCTAGTGGATACTCTTGAGGATGATCTCCCGGGAGATGAAACCTCGATCTGTACATCCAACGAGTCGCGGAATCGCGGAGTCGCGTACAGTTTTAGTTCATTGAGTCATTAAGTGGATATGCTGCATATATACATATATATTTCTTGGTATATCCAATTATCTAACTATATATATTGTATATGTATATCGATATATGAGCCAGATTTTTTGAACATCAAACCAGTCAAATGCTTGCCATCAGACATCCAATGACTGAGCCAGTCATGTAGGGCCTTTGCCTCGGAAGGTCACGGACGTCTACTTTGTGATGTCTGCAGAGGAGGATGAGGTCCGAGATCCAGGAAATGCACCAGTTGGTTCCGATTTCAACATACATTGAGTCTCAAATATAGCTTATTTATGCTTACTCAAATTTAGCTTATTTATGCTCATTTATATAAGGTAATATGATGGTGATTAATGAGGATTCATGGGACAATATAGTGGTATAATGGGTATAATGGGTATATTATGGATAATCATCAGTTCTCCATGTTTTTCAATGGCCATCAAACGCGAATTATAATCTATTATAGTTTATAATTCCCACCATTCTAGGACTGACCCATTTGGCACTGGCCATGAGCCTCCAATATAAACGAAGATTAATGAATATAAACGAAGATTAATGAAGATTAATGAAAATTAATGAAGATGAATGATTAATGGGAAAATATAGTGGTCTAATGAGTATAGTATGAGATGTATATAATGGATAATTTAGGTCATATGACGACCTCACTGTTCTCACTGAATGATGATGGTTAGTAGTAGGGGGAATGATCCCAAAAGAACACTATTTCAAATTAGTGAATTACTTTTATTACCGAGATAAATGATGAGTATTTGACGCTATTTTAGAGCCCTTATTTTTGGTACATTGTGGGGAAATTTGATGGTTTTGGTGCACACCTCTGGCCGCTTCTTGTGGAGCTCCCATCTCGTTTCGGCGTCGCCACCTTGTATGGTACTTATAACAAACTAGTTACTGGGGCTTTTGTTAACCAACTAACATCACTGGGGGGCCTCACATTGTACCTTTTTGGGGATGACTTTGTTGCATTTCATTGCAGATCCCGATGAAGATATCTCACATCATTCACAGAAAAACTTGCCACGCAACCAAATCCACAAGAACCACTGTCTCGTAAAGTCAACATCCAGCCCAATGGATTTGGTTTAAAACGCGGCTACTCCAAGAATTCACGAACTAATCGAATAATCTGTCCATTCTAAATTAGCCATGAAGATCATGAAGATCATGAAGATCCTTGCCATGAAAACTGTTGGATTAAATCATGTGAAAAATCCTCCATGTTTTTCCTCCATGTTTTTCCGATATCAATGTCCGAGACTTTCTGCGCGTTCCCATCATTTTTCACCGTTTCGGGGTAAGGAAAGCTGCTATTTTAAGTAGACCAAAAACCATGGCGCGTTTACACTTTATCCCAACTTATGGGGTTGAGTTCACCATGGTTATACCAGTGAAAATTATATCGTTCATATCCTATGAATAGCCATGATTTATTGGTGAATCCCTGTGAAAATCCCTATGGTTGTTGGTGACCATCAGTGGTTTTCGGTCAATTTTCGAATTTGGTTCCTGCTCAGTGCCAGGATCTTTCCCACTTTGCGTCCGCCACCTTGTCCTTGGTGGATCTTGCCCGGGATCAAGAGCTCACGAGCCTTGAGTGTAGCCTTGACAGAAAGGCGTGCAGCGTCCCTTGGTCGACGACGGCTTGGGACGTTTTTGTTTTTTTGGGGGGGGAACATCTGGGAAGGAATGTATGAACAATTGGATGATACATGGATCATAAATGGATGAAGATGGTTCTTTTTTGAGACATTCTGTTTATAAGTTTTATAGTTATATCATATTTTATCACAACCCTTCTTAGAGTTCCCGTTTCAAATTCATTGGGGATGTTCATGATGTCAAAGTGTCTGATATGGGATGGTCGTATGCCACTGCGGGTTTTTTAGGCACAAAATGTCATGAGCTGGTTGGTGGTTTGGAACCATGGAATTTTATGACTTTCCATATATTGGGAAAATATATAATATTCCCAACTGACTTTCACTCCATCATTTTTCGGGGTAGGTTTTTCCCACCAACCAGTCATGATTTTCCCATTCAAACCCCATTTACAGGGCATTTTCCCATTGCCGGAGGGGTAGGTTGAAACAAACCACCAACCAGTGATCCTGAATCTCTGAAAAACCACAACCATGGGTTTCCTGGCATTTTTTCGAAGGTCAACCCTGAATCGCAGAATTGGGTCGACCCCAATCTTGAATGGTAAAGCTATGGGTCTCTACATCCGGCTACAAGACTAACCCATTGACTGATGCAGTTGATCTTCGGTTATATCAGTTATATCCTCTCCAGTCCCTTTATGGTCGGTATCCCCATTATGGTCGGCTAGTTGATGGATCCTTTAAAACAACTACAACATCATTGGTGATGATAATTGATGATACCATATCCCATTATATCTCATTATATTTTATCATATCTCATGATTCCATTCTATCCCCTACAATGGTAGGTTTTGCTCAGCATCGATGCGAATTTTTGCCGACTGGTTGGTTGATTTCTGTCGATGCCCCTCCATTTTTTCTAAGGAGAATGTTGCGACCAAGTATACTATGAAATGCTGATAGCTATCAGTATATCTCATATCCCATGTTGTATCCCTCCAATGTTTCCCACAAAAAAAAAAAACAAAAAATCAAACAAAAACTAGAAAAACTGGTTCAAGTCCATCCAAGTCCCATATATCAATGGTCATTATCCCCACAATTCATATAGCCTTATATGGTACTAACGTACCTCCATTTTAGGATCCTGAAATTACCATTGATATACTAGGTCAATCTTAGATGGATACTTTAATCCTTTAGTCTTTTGGTATCAATGGGAATATCTACTAACCAGCAAAGAATTTAATTATTTGCAGGGCATCTAAGATTGGCAATGTATAAATGTAAAACCCTAGAGTAGAATTGTAAAAACCCATGGTCAAACTCCGCTGGGATTTCGCGTTTGGGCCGAGGTGGTGGTTGCTTCACTGAGCTGCCACGATAACGGCTGGGTGGTGCAGGATTTGGGCGATCCTTGCGGAGGACGTGTTGATCAATGGCTATTTACGTTTTTGTTATATATCTGGTTGGTGGTTTGGAACATTTTTATTTTTCCATGTATTGGGAATAATTATCCCAACTGACTTTCATATATTTCAGAGGGGTTGAAACCACCAACCAGTCTTGTTTATTGGAATATAGTATACTATACTGTATAGTTATACTTATTTTTTTTAGTGATTGTCACTCTTAAGTTATTATTGGTATTTTTGTGAACCTGTCTGTTTTATTATTACTATTGATATCAGATCATATATAGTTAGTTATATATGTTATCCGTATGATATCATGATATTATATAGGCGTATGTATGACATATATGTATGTTGTAAATTATACATACTGAGAATTTATGATGAACAACCACATACAACGAATACTGTGATAATCCTAATTTATAGTACGTATGATACGTCTACAGCCGATAATGAGACATTGTATATATATATATACATATTATATACACATACAACTATCATACAACCATGCATATCATAGTATGACAAATTGCTATTGTCCATTAGCATATACTGAATCAACAAGCTTTGTTGGGGTACCCCCAATTGAGAAAAACGGAACGTATGAAAACCTGTAGACAAACTTGGACAAACATATCCCATGAGTGATGGAGCTGTGTTGAATGTGTTGAATGCATGAATGGGATAAGAAAGGGATGCAAACAAACATGCACATACACATATACAAGTAGCGTATATATATATATATATATGTATATATATATATATATATATATACGTATATATATATCATGACGTACCGATGGATATGGCCCATTTTTTGAGTACTAAAGTTACTAAAGAGTCAGCGAAACGGGGCTTAAGTTTCCATGGACTCCAAGTTTGTTCATCCAGTGTGTTTTTAATGGCGTTTATGAAAGAACAAAACATCACACATGATGATGTTTCTGATGTTCCACATTGATTTTTTCAAATGTTTTTTTTGATGTTTTTGGGTGGGTTCATACTCTCCGTTGTTGACTACACTTTTTGATTGTTCATCCAAATTTGGGAAACTGATTCACTTCATCGACGATGTTCTTACCTCATTTTAGCAGACCAAAATGGGTGTGAGTCAGACTCCGGTGAACAGCGTAAAGATTCAACCAAATATGCTAGGACAATGTGTGTAGATAGATAGATGGATAGATAGATAGATTGATTGATTTTTTGATTGATTGATCAATTGATAGATTAGATAGGTTAGATAGATTGGATAGATTAGTAAGATAGATTAGATAGATTAGATAGATCAGATATATTAGATAGATTGAATAGATTAGTAAGATAGGATAGATTAGATACATTAGAAAGGTTAGATAGATTAGATAGATTAGATTAGATAGATTAGATAGATTAGATAGTTTAGATAGATTAGATAAATTAGATTATATTAGATGAGATTAGATAGATAGGCAGATAGATAGATAGATAGACAGATAGACAGATAGATTAGATAGATTAGATTAGATTAGATTAGATTAGATTAGATTAGATAGATAGAGAGAGAGAGATAGAGAGAGATAGATAGATAGATAGATAGATAGATAGATAGATAGATCGATAGATAGATCGATAGATAGATAAATAGATCGATATATAGATAGATAGATGGATAGATAGCTGGATAGATAGATAGATAGATAGATAGATAGATTCATAGATTCATAGATAGATAGATAGATAGATAGATAGATAGATATACATATGTGGTCTGCGCCGGCCCCATGACCCGCAACTATGGATATAGGATGGGGGCGCTGTGCTATATTAAGAATATGAAAAACATATTCAAACAAAAAACTATTGAAACAAACATAAAATGGATTAGAATGGTGTTCATCGTCTGGACCATATACATATAAGACCTATACACTGTAATGAATAAACGACTAGTTAGTTTGTATACTACATATGTATATATATATATAACCTGTGGGATATCATGGATATACGTATATGATATATGTACATATATCTATATGTAAGTATACATTGTATACATGGGAATATAAGATGGTAATATAATATGAGATATGATTTTGGGACAACTTCTTGGGACATGAAATGAATTTGTCTTAAAAACGGAAGCGATCCTCATGTCATTGGACGTCGCAGGAAAGCTGGAACCCGTCTTGGAGCCCGTCTTGAACACCCTGGCAGACCGACAGAGTCGACATCTCAACTGGGAAAGGCGCCGAGATCTGATCTACTTGAGGGTGCTGCACAAGTTGCTGGGACAGATTTGTGCGGAGGGGGGACATGGTGAGATCTAAGGATTGAATGAATTTCCAAGAACTAAGAAGTCATTCCCAGATTCTTATGAACCAGCTATGTTTGTCCGACTTGTTTAGTTCAATTGCGGGACGATACTTCCCCCATTCGATGAGAGGGAAACCACGAAACAGGATGAATTAGAAGATGGTAGAGGAACCCACTTTTGCTGTATTTGACGGTGAAGAAACATGTTCTCTCCCCAGGGTTCGCCCACACTCAAACAACACACCCAAACAATATGATACTGGTTGGTGCTTTGGAACCATGGAATTTTATTTTTCTTTCCAGGGGTAGGTCAACCACCAACCAGGATATCAAGGGTTTGCAGCCAACGATCCCAGGAGCCACAGCCCCACGGCTGAGGTGTAGCAGGATGGCACGCGGCAGCGACGCAGAATTTGCAGTGCTCATGCACAAGATCATGGAACTGCCAGTTGCGGTGTTTCAATCTTTCATGAAATTTATCTGATGAGCAGTGGCAGAAAGTGGCACTAGAGAAAGATATGAGAGGCGAAAGATATATACATGAAATTTATTTATCTAGAGCAGTGGCACAAGGTGATCGAACATGTGAACGGTGAAAAAAACATTGCAGAACAGTTCACGTTTTCATGTCACAACTCACAAGATTCAGAAGTTGTCTTTTTGCTGGTTCACCATGGATCAGAATCCCATATATTAACCATAGATTAAGATTATCCATTTATTAACCGCCATGAAGCCATAATTCCCCAGGCCGCTGTTTGTTTGAAGCCTCTGCTCGCTACATTGGAGATCCGCTGGAGACAGAAACAGCAGTCGTCTTCAAGTGAGAACATGACACAACCGTTTGAACATCTGGAAAAGCACAGTATCTATGAAACAGTAATATATGGATATCTATGGTTAATATATGGGATTGGTTAACTAGATAATCCATATATTATCCATATATTAACCATAGAAATCACATTTATAGTATCTGGAAGACGTAGAAAAAGTATGAAAAAGTATGAAAACCGCAATTTTCGGATGTTACTTTTCGATATTTGCTCTATCTTTTTGGAGGTTGCTATATCTAATAAGATGTCAGTACATGATACAGAACTTATACGGAACTTGTATGAGTCAAAAGCTTTGAGAGTATTTGTTTGGGTAGATTACACTTACAATACTTAATGATGATTATATATAATTACCAACGTTTTTAAATGTGAACAGCGCGGGGGCCCCCGTTTGGTATGATCCATTTTTACCATGTCTGGTCACTGTCGCAGAGCATTTTAACGATGTCTACCATGAGCCGTGAAAAAACATACCCCTGAAGATACTAGTTGGTCGATAGGAGTCCCTACTATTGGTTATAATATATGGGAATATGATAATATATGATAGTTGGGTATATGATGCTAAAAATGGTGATTTTCCAAAGTTATAGTAGATATATCTCTCTGTTTGGTGGTTTGGAACATGTTTTTTTTATTTTCCATTTGATATATGGGAGAAAAACCTTCCTATTGACGAACTCATATTTTTCAAGATGGTTAAAACCATCAACCAATATATATATATATATTATGATTTTTATACGTACATATATTCCCCAATAACCCGGCAGTACAACTCCTTATAATGACCAAAGCATCCATATGTTACACTCCTTGTACATAAACAGGTTGATGAATGGCTCACATGTTCAAAGCATTCATATAATACACATCTTTGATACATACAGTGGAAAAGTCATGAATCACTATGCTCATGTCTTTGGGGTTGTTATACTATATGTGATGACATGTCGAAAAAATACAAACATCACATATATATATACATATATATATATACATAGCGGAACACCAACATGTGCCAATGAGGACAAAGCCAGCGTAGATTTGCAGCAACGCTGACCGCAAGAACAATCACCCCAGCACAGATAAAGAGTTCACCAATCAAGCAGCTGATTTTGATTTATATAATAATATATGGATATAAATATATATATATATAAAGATCAAAAAATTATATAAATATATGGAGGTTTCCTAAGTCATGGAAGTACCCCCAGTCATCATCCATTGATGGATTTTCCATGAAATAAACCATCCAGCGTTTTTGGGGTACCCCCATTTATTGGGAAGCCGCCATATATTTCCACAAGAAAACGTGGGTTATTGCAACCAGACCAAGGACTTCATCAAAGGATGGATTTCCAACAGGAAATAACCTGAATGGACCGTCACGCCGCGTTGTCGAAAGTGGCCCACAGAGTCATCATCCGAAGAGTTTTATGCCTCTCTGCTGGGTACTGAAAAGACTCGCAAGTTTAGCCCAAGCAATGCCAAAGGCAATGCCGAATGCAGAGAATGCAGAGGAAAACAGCTGGCGTGAGCAAAGTGGGATGGCTTTGCTTAAAATGTACCTATAGCCATGAGGATATCTATCTCTATATGACTATTTATATATTATTATTATTATCATTATCATTATTATTATCATTATCATTATCATTATTATTATGATTACTATTATATTATATATAATATATATGTGTAACACGGGCATAGCTTGCATTGTTTTCACGTGTAAGTTTAGGTTCGGCTGGATCTCGTGGCTGATCGATCAGGGAGGCACCTGCTTGCACCACCCATGGAACATCGATGAAGCAACTGGCCAGATACCATTTGCAGAGATGATTTTCCAAAGGCCATTCTGGGGAAGCGTGCCGGCGAGTACAACCCCAGCAAGGCGGGCCAGACTGTATCATTTGAGTATCAACTGTATCCCTGTTCTTTTGATGTGATTTCCTTTTTTTTATTCTGTGGATCAATGTCAACAAATGGATCATTTGTTGATAAGTTCCCCATTGCTAGTGCTTCATATCCCCATTTTGATTTGTCGAATCGAAAAAATCTTTGCTGGTTTAATCATGTCGAGTCACTACCCTCTGGTAAACTAACATAACTATGGAACATCACCATTTTTTTATGGGAAAACTCACTATAAATGGCCATTTTCAATAGCATTTTAATCATGTTGATCCACTTTGGCTTGCTAGTCGATCCTCATTTCGACCAAACGCTGATTGATTCATCAAATCCTGTATTTTGCTTGGCGCTAAACGTCCACGTGTGTGTTGGTTAAAACCAACTTCTAGTGTAATGTGAAATCATGCGACACAAAACGTTTGCTGCATATTTTTATACATACATTGGGGTCAATGATAGATAATACCTATCATTAACTATAAGAATTCAATTATCAACTAGTACAATTATCAGCATCGGTTAATACTTTAGCTATGAATACTTTTGATAGATATAGTAATAGAACATATAGATGATACATTTCACAACAACTATTATAATTCATTGATACATGATTAACCTTCATGTCAATAACGCTATTATTCCATAATCATAACAATACAATCATACCATATTACCGTTATCAATATCTATCATGTTTCATTAATATATAGCTAGTATAATCATCATTAACACTAATACCGAGTATGTTAACCATAATATATAATACCATGCAGTAACCATTATTATGTTTTGATAAGCTAGTGTTATTACTTCCGTGTATATATATATAACATCAATAACAATTAACACGTATTAATACATAAATAAACTGTTGTTTACATATTATCACTATTTTTGTTGCATTATTAGTATAAAAGCTACAGTAAAAAAATACCGAAATGGAAAGTAGTATTCGAGACATCTTTACTCTTTTGGAAATTGAGCTGGGGCGTGGAAAACGATAATACACTCTTCAGAAAACAATAACATTTGCTATATTACAAAAACCTGAAAAACAATTATACACTCTTCAACAATTGATGACTTGGAGCTATATACTAAATATTGACCGTGGCCCATATACTACTTTTAATAATAGTTAAACTATTAATGAACTTATTGTTAATTAGATACTGAACTGTTCGTAATGAACTATCATCACTTAGTATTTAGTATAAACTAAACTACTGTTCTTTAACTCACTGTTGTTTAACAAATATAATTAGTACTTATTTGCCTTTACTAATATATACAGCTAGTTAATAGTTCATTGTCTAATTAACTACTATTAACTATTACTATTACCGTTACTATTTTAGTAGTTATGACTGAACTATTAACTTATGTTCTCCATTAACTAGCTATTGACTATTATAGTAGTTGTTACATAATGATAACATCTAATATAGGAATACCTCAAATAACAACTAAGTTAGACTATTAATATACCGCTATGACAATAATAATATTAGATATCATAGCAATACCTCTAATATAGCAATACCTCTAATATAACATATATATATATATAGTAGTACCATACCATACCATAGTAACATGACGACACCATACATGACCATACCATTATTGTTACTATTTTTCCTATTAAAGTAGTTATTTCTGAACTATAACAACTATAAATATATAAGACATATTAATACACCATCCCATGCCATAGTAATAACATATTAACTATTAAATATAACATTAATCTCATTAACTAAGTATTACTATAGAAATACCATCACTATAACAACTATAAATACTAACCTTATTATATGCCATCCATTATTGTTATAGTAATATTACGATCAACCATTTGCCCCGCGTTTGGAAGAGTCAAACGGGATCATCGTCATTATTATCATCAACATTTCAGAAACATATATCAACATCATGGGGATCGTGATCTTGGGCATCGTGATCTTGGGCACAGCATCAAAGTCTTGCGAAAGGACGGGTGAACCTTAGCAGCGCCCCACCCCACCCCACCCATTTGAGCGCAGCATCAACATCTTGCGCAAGGGCGAGGGAACGTGGTCGAACATCCCCACCCCACACCCCATGCGAGCAGAGCATGAAGATCTTGTGCAAGGTCAAGGGAACGTGGTCGAAGGAACGTCAACATCTCCACCCTGCCCCATGTGAGCGTAGCATCAAATTCTTGTGCAAGGTCGAGGGAACGTGGTTGA
>Ga0126342_10014449_pt1 | contig 13944 bp, 9 predicted proteins | sample Cyp1metagenome_FD_92528 | JGI IMG/M metagenome (GOLD analysis project Ga0126342, IMG submission 92528) | Coral microbial communities from Lord Howe Island, Old Settlement Bay, Australia - Cyphastrea 1 metagenome | ecosystem: Host-associated > Invertebrates > Cnidaria > Coral ...
CTATCTATCTATCTAACTAACTAATCTTATCTATCTAATTTTATCTATCTAATCTTATCTATCTAAACTTATCTATCTAATCTTATCTATCTAATCTTACCTATCTAATCTTATCTATCTAATCTTATCTATCTAATCTTATCTATCTAATATTTTCTATCTAATCTTTTCTATTTAATCTTATCTATCTATCTATCTGTCTGTCTGTCTATCTATCTATCTATCTATCTATGGATCTATCTATCTATCTGTCTGTCTATCTATCTATCTATCTATTTATCTATCTATCTATCTATTTATCTATCTAATCTTATCTATCTAATCTTATCTATCTAATCTTAGCTATCTAATCTTATCTATCTAATCTTATCTATCTAATCTTATCTATCTATCTATCTATCTATCTATCTATCTAATCTTTCTCATCTTTCTAATCTATCTTTCTATCTATCTATCTATCTACCTGTCTATCTGCAAGCTTGAAAACCTAGCTATTCTGCGAGACTTCTTCATTTTTAAGAGTTGACAACAACATCAAAAACGCAGCAATTCTGCGTGACTTCCTCATTGTTTAAAGTTGACAACATCAAAAACGAAGCAATTCTGCGAGACTTCCTCATTTTTTCGAAGTTGACAACATCAAAAATGAAGTAATTCTGCGAGACTTCCTCATTTTTCGAAGTTGACAACATCAAAAACAAAGTAATTCTGCGAGACTTCCTCATTTTCTGAACTTGACAACATCTAAAACGAAGCAAGTCTGCGAGACTTCTTCATTTTTTTTGAACTTGACAACATCAAAAACCAAGCAATTCTGCGAGACTTCCTTCAAACATGGAAAGTTGAATGCAGAGCTGACGGCCTCGTACCAATGCGTTTTGCGATTTTTCCACTCCACCTGTCTAAAGTACTGCGCCTGCCACGAAAAAGTGATGCCAGGTCATACGAAGTGCTGCACTTGTCACGCAAAATCATCTCAGCAAACCTGAAGATCTGATGCTCCAAAATGCAACCCCTCTCAGGAAATCAGCGCCCTGACGTCCTAACATCTCTGATGAACATGTCTTTTGTAGTGCGCCTGCCACGCGAAATGCATCTTTGAAGATCCTCTTCAAATGTCCCACGCCTGCCATTGTTTTTGGAAATGCTACAAAACCCTCACGTTTTGCTCACTTTTGACAGGGTGCACAATCCCTTGCGCCTGCCACGCGAAACGAGCTCTGAACGTCCAAAAGTGGTCCGTACGTGGTGTGCTTTGTGCGTTTTGACATCGAAATGTGCTTCGCGCCACAACGGCGTGCAATTTTTCATCTCTCATCTGGCAGATGGTTCCGCACCCGCCGCCTTAGCGAGCCTACTTTTCGACCCTCTGGAGCCACAAATCATTGGAAAAACACAGTGTTTCGCGACTTTCCTACCTTTTCGATCCTTTTCGCGCATCTGCATATTCTTTCTTCTGACTCTTTCTCTTCTCTGATCTTCTCTCTTCTACTCTTCTCTTCTCTTCTCTCTGACTCTTCTCTTCTCTCTGACTCTTCCCATCTCTGCTTTTCATCTGTCCATATTGTCGGAAGTTTGACTTCTAAACTTCCTTCGATTACCAATTTTGGTGGCAAAAACAATGTACCCTCCGGTAATCCAACATGGCTAGCTGGAAAATCGCCTATCTTGTAGAAATGGAAGTATTGATGGGCGCGGGATTTCCCAGCCATGTTTGATTACTGGAGGGCCTGTTGATGTTTGATTCGCCAGATCCCCCCAGATCCTGCGGGTCAAATGGGTCAAATCCCTCGACTCAGCTGTGCATTACACCGAGGTCAGCTTAGCGATCCTTACGCAAGGTGCAGCGGATGTGGAGTTTTTGACACCGGGGATGGGTGACGTGGCCGGAAGGATCCGGAAGGCGACCCTCCAGCCGTGACAGGCCCAACTTGGACGTTGCGCCAGCCGTCAACGTGGCATTGCGAGCAGTGGCAAGCTCCTTGTTGCAAGGCGACCCTTCCTTCACGTCACTGGTTCGCAAGGGGGCTGCAACGGGAGCTGCAGAGTATTATCATAGTTACTAGTACATCTAGTTACTATCGTAAATCTAAATGATTGTAATTTAATGTTTACCGATCTCACTGCTCGATAACCTGCGGGGTGCTTGGACATGCATGCCAAAAATTTAAATTTAAAGTGCTTCAAAATTATTAAGACTGCATAAGCGGTAAATAACTGCAGGTGATATTATATTATATTATGATCATATTTATTGCTGTATATACATAGTCCCCTCCCTTTGAGTCAAACGCCCCCAATAGTAAGGCAAGTGAAATAAATAGATCCCATCAATACTATCCATTGGTTTTAGGAGCTTATGTTATATTGGGAAGAAGTTATTGTATAAATAGAATATACATAGACGGTAGCTTCCCATCGCTCTTATACGTGTTGCCCCTGTCACCCAGGCAGAATGTGAAAGCCGCTGTGACTTCTGAGACGCAGCTGGCCAGTAGCGATCTGGCAACGGTGGCGGAGTGCATTGCCTACCTGCGTGATCGCGTGCCTTGGCCTGTGGATGAAATCTTCAGCTTTCAGCAGAAAAAAGGAGAGAAAGGGGAGTGTTCACTATCCCTACTTGTACAACTGGTTGGTGGTTTGGAACATTTTCTATTTTTCCATATATTGGAAATAATCATCCCAATTGACAAACTCATATTTTTCAGAAGGGTGGCGAAAAACCACCAACCAGACGTTTGATGGTGTCCTAGTCACTAGGCCCTAGTTCGTTAGCATCGAACTTAGTGGAGATGCGTAATCCGTACACAAAAAAAACACTTGAAACGCCCTTGGGGCACCACGATAGGTAGCCCCAGTTGCCAGGTAGGTAGCCAGGGTGATTTTACCGATTTTGGGCTGGTTATCTATCTGACAAGACGGTAACTGGAAGATGATGATATGGAAATTCTAATGACATTTGTTTTGTAAGTAAATCGTTGCTTCTCTATTTATTGTGGTGGTTTAATTTTACACCAAAAGTAGAGGATGGATGGATGGATGGATGGATGGATGGTCAAACAACCCCCCAATTCAGGGGACCGAAACCACATATTGTTTTGTTGTGCGGCCAGTGGCTTGTTTTTCGCAATCTGTTCTTGATGCACTGGGCCTAGATATTCTATAATTGCATCAATGATAGTTGGATGATATCATCAACCTTCACATAACAGGAAACTAATTGCGAACCATTAATTATCATCGTTTATCATACAGTGGTTGATCTGCAGATGTTTGATGGTAAACAATCCGCATTCATGTTTTTTTCGGTGTGCTGAAGAACATGTCATGTAAATTTCTGCGCAGGGGATTCCAGTTTTGTTTTGGCACATCTACATCTACCATAAGCCCAACAGTTTCATTAACTACACCAACTTGGCTAACAATTTTCAACCAGCAATCCCCATGATTGTCACGGCACCGAAGGTAGGAATCAATACTTGGAGGTAAGTTCCCGATTCATGGCTTGTCCCATCAATGTAGGGCCCCCGTTTACGATAGCTAAGTTGGTTTATAATTCCAAGAATTAGCTGGTTTATGAATGTTTATGAAACTTATAGTTAATCTACGTATGTTAATCTGGTTTACCAGCTTATGGCTGAGAAGAGCCCACATTGTATTAGAATGGCTTCACTTCTGCTGTTTTTTTCTTCCCTCGATTTTCCCATGGGTTTTCCCATGGGATTTTCCCCATCGACGCTCGCCCAGGTGGGCTCTCCACGTGATCTCTCCATGCCCGCAGCGAAGCTCCTGCGTGGCCACCTGGCAGAGGTGGTTCGCAAGCTCTCCAGCTGAGAGGTGGCAATGTCATGGAGTCATGATAGCCGTTGATGCTTTGAGATGAGGTGTTGTTCTTAGGATATCTTGGGATAACTGATATAACTTTAAAAACCATGCTAGAACGGGTAGAACTTGGTGTTTGGTTCATTTTAGCTGTGTTTAATATTGATTTTATTGATGTTTGTTGCTAAACACTTTTATTTGATGGTTTTTGTTGGTGCTGAGCTGTTTTGTGTTTAAGATGGTCTGGATCAACCTCCCCATGTGTATCAGTTGTCATGAGCTTGAGGTGTTGTGACCACTAACCATTGCACTACTGTCTTGGTCACTGGTAAATGTATCGTTGTATAGGCTTTTGTGCTTCAATTGGTTCCATTTGAGCAGCAATCAGTGACATGGTCACATCGTTTTCCGCCATTTTCCGCAGAATTTTCAGAGCCTCTTGCGCGACAGAAAAATTGGAAAGCGGAACAGTGTGGCGTGGATCATCGTGGATCCATGGTGTGCTTGGGAGACCGGATGTGTGGTAAATCATCTGTTTTGAGGGCAATCACCCCAGGTTTTTTTTGTCACGTTGGAAGTCATACCTTTTAGGAAAAGTCTTTTTGGGCAGCGTCAGGTTCCTTGTCGTTTGGGTCTGATGCTTGGAGATTGCATGAGTGATGATGTTCTCGCGTTGCACGAGAAACGTTGCGTTGCAACTTTTTTGCCTGGTTCAAAAACCCATCAAAAGCTCGGTGAACACCAAAATCGCTGGAAAATGGATGTTCATCCCCCAATATATACTGGTTGGTGGTTTGGAACATTTTTATTTTTCCCATATATTGGGAATGTCATCATCCCAATTGACAAACTCATATTTTTCAGAGGTCAACCACCGACCAGTATATGTTGTTTTGTTTTAATAAAGTGACTTTTAGAGGTTTTGAAGGCCGATCCCAACATTTTCCCAGGAAGGCCGAGCAAAAGAAGGGCGAGGAAGCGCGTGCGCAACTCAGGGGTGGCTAATGTGGCTGGAAGCTCCTCGCTACAGTTATGGCCCTTTACCAGTTATAAGTCGGTCATGACCCCATTATGGAATGATAAGATATGATAAGATATGATAACCCCATTTATAACATTTATAACCGCTATAGACTACAACTGATAAGGGCTTAGTACACGTGTTTTAACCTCTACGTGTACTAAGATCTACTGGGGATATTTTACCAAAGACAAGCCCCTTTGGATTGGGAAAAGTTGGAACATTGTCCAAGTGCCCCGGGGTGGAACTGGGGCCACAACACCAAGGCTGCGTGAGTACTAGGTACAAGGTGGTGTCTCTAGTGAAATGTTTAGCGGTTTATATAATCCCCAATAAACTAATAGTATATTGTGTATACACATCTTCCAAAAACTAGTCTCAACTTATCTATCAAAAGATCCATAAAGCCTTATACGATTACCTATAAACAAACTAAGCGATTCCGAACTGGGGCACCACCGAACGTAGGGACACCGCTGGTTTTTGTTTGTATATATATATATATATCCGCGAGTGGTCAGGAGGTCTATATTGCATCCCCAAATTGAACAAATCGTCGCAACAGTAGGACATAGTTATATATATAAAATGCATCCAAATCATTTACATAATCATAAAATGATCTCACACCATGATTTTGTTGATGCTTAAATATCCAAATAGGCAAATTCCACTTTAGAACAAAACAACATATAAGCAATTTCAATAATAATATATATATATATATATGTATAATATATATATATATATATATCATTACAAGCACACTTATATAGGTACTTTCATTGCAATGGGCACCTTAAAAAGTCCATGGCGACGTTGCCGTCCCTCTCTGAGGTCCGAAGCGCCCGAAATGGCGGCTGTGCTTCCGCCTGGATCGCCGCAACGCCAGCGCCAAGGAGTCCTTGGTGCGAGTCCTCAGAGATGGGCGCTGGATGGGGCCCAAAAATGTGAGTTATGTTTGTTGGTGAACAGAACCCCAACATACCCCAAGTAAATATAGTGTGATAAGTATCATACACTATTGTTATTATATGTTATTATAGTCATAAACCAACTTAAGATGTTATAAGTATCATACACCAACTTGATATTATAGTCAAACCCCATCGAAATATAGTTCTAAGATGTTCTAAGTATCATGCACCAAGTTGTTATTATAGTTATTTGCACCAACTTAGCTATCTAGGCCCCATCCTGTGTTAGTTGATGTGAATGTTGGTTTGTATATATTCCAAGAAGAGTCATTAACTATACTTAACTATAGTTGTAAGTATATCATAAACACTGAAGTTGGAGTTACTTTCACCGATTTAGCGATTTCGTAATGACTGTGGGCCCAAAGATGTGTGGGAATTGTTCAACGCACATGACTTCATAATTTTTGTCTAATGGTAAGAATCAAACCAAGTTAATTTGTGGTTGTAAACGTTGTAAACTCATTGATAGCACATAGCAAGTTATTTTCCTAATTCTGCTTCGATGATGACCTGGAATAGACAACTGGGACAACTGGACAACGCCACCTGTGGAAAAACATTTTTTCCCCGGAGATTTCAAGCCAATGATCAGCCATGGGATGCCATGGTCCACAGGTGTGGACGAAATGTTGTCTGGTTGGTGGTTTCAAACATGAATTTTCTTTTCCGTTTCATATATGGGTTGTCGTCCTTCCCATTGACGAACTCCATCATTTTTCAAGATGGGCACATTGCACCACCAACCAGTTGTTGTGTTGTGTTGTCCACGGTTGTGGACGATGATGGGGTCAGAACTCCAAAGATATGGCTGCAGCAAATAGTTGTTGCACTATTTCTATGGTCATTTTCAATAGCTATGCAACAAATTACTAGAGGGTACCCTATATTGCTGCTTGCAATTTCATCATCACAAATCCACAAGTGAAAATGAGTGAGCTGGTTCCGATGGCTGGGTCACGAGATATTTTATATATCTCGTTATATCATGTCCCGTCGGATGTTCCCTTTCCGCTATTTTCCAGGTTAGTGAATGATTATATTTCAGCCAGATATATCATATATCCCACTATATATCCCACTCGATATCCCACCCGATATCCCACTATATACTATATGGATATCTTTGACATATATATATACATACATAATAATAGCTAACAGCAGATCCATATCATTCCATTAACATCAATTAACATCCATTAGCATGCATTAACGTGCATTAACATCATAGTATTCATATCATGGAAACAGGTCAGCTTCCTTTGCCTCAGGAAGACTTGGCTCCCAAGTACCAGCGGGATTTCTTCCTGACCGTCATCGATCCGCCCGGGACACCGAGCTCGGTCATCACGGTCAACATAGATAAACATGGGGAAAAAAACAGTCACTAAACAAGAAACATGAAGCTCCTAAAACTCTTGTTGGAACATATATATATATATATCTGTGTTCAATGCTGTAGTTCAAAGATGTTCAAAGTCATCATGTTTGTTCATGTCAGATTCTCGGGCTGTACTCAATAGGATCAAAATCTGAAGCCCGGCGATGTAAAGCATCCCATGTTGGCGACGCGCCTTTTTTTGTGCGTAGCCAGATCTGATTGGATTGGAACCATCCAAGTAGTGATATTGTTGTTCCCCATTTTTGTGCTAGGAATCTCCACTTTTGTTCCCCGGTTTGCTGTTTCTTTTTATACGTATCAAGAACATTTCATGGAGATCATGATATAATCTCTTGGACAAACTCTTCACCACGGAGGGACTTGCATGGGGAGATTACTTCCACTTTTGGGGTCCCTGGAATCGAATGATCCTTTGTTGGGCGCGGTTTTCCCCCAAAAAAATCCAGAATGTGCGTATGAACTAACCGAGAACTTGCTGGAGGTTTGACTTGCGTGCAGCTTCAGATAGTGATTTTAATGTTCATTCCAATTCAGTTCACCAAAACCCGTGGGATGAGATGTTGATTCGACGTGACTTTCAAATGTTATTCGCAAAGCTTCATGCCAAACACAACTCACAATCAATTTACAAAGTGGGGCCCTCGTTTACGATAGTTAAGTTGGTGCAAATAACTCCTATTTCACTCTGGTTTTTGATGCGTTTCTATATAGCTATAGTAGTTATATAATGTTATATAGTAGATACTGTAAATTTCAAAAAACTGTGGTTTAGGATACTTTAACTGTGGTGTTCATGATCGTATTCATGTGTTTTTTTTTCCCAAGGGAAAAAAGACGTCCAGGTGAACATCAGATCGAAGCTCCCAGGCCTTGGCACGGCGTCTTTAAGGATCACCCTCCTGCACCCTTCTTTGCATCTAGGTGGGGGGTGGAATACATGGTGGGGAACACGAAAAGAACACGAAAAACCTGGGGGAATCCCGAAAAAAAAACGGACGAAAAAAGAAAAAACAATGCAATCTCTTGAACATTTCGATTCAATTGGCAAGTTTAGGGTTTGTTTTTGAGGGTATGCGGTGGTATTGTGCACTTTCGAGGCAAATTGCAATGGGTTCGGTGTAAGTCTTGGTTTTAGTTTGTCTCTAGATATTTAGAATTAGGGGTTAAAATATGTTGGAACGATGAAATTCCAACGGTCTGGAGGTTTTTGGTTGATTGTGGATTGAGCAATCTAAATTGTGTATTAATTCACGTTTGATTCGGTCGATACCGATTTGATAGCAATTTAGGATAGTTTACCCACACGGAATTCTGAAGCTTGACGTGAGATTTCCCGAAAGCGCGGCTTGACCACTTTTTTGAAAAGCTGCGACCGCGCAGGTCTGCATGCCATGTGGCTGACTTGATGGCCAGTCGCAGATCTCAGCACCCTCCGGTAATCAAAACGTGGCTGGGAATTCAGGGTCCTACAATGTGAGGCCCCGTTCGATAGCTAAGCTGGTGCAAATAACTCCAATAACTATTGTTTTCTGGTACTTATAACATCTTATAACATCTTATAACTATAGTTACTGGGGCGAATCTAAACCAACTTAGCTATCGAACGGGGGCCTCACATTGTACAAAATGGGCATTTTACTGGGAAATTCATCCATCAACGGGGAATTGTCCGTTGCCATGTTTGATTGCCGGCAGGTAATCATCGGGGCACACCCTGTGTCTGGACTGACTCAGATGTGACTTCTCAGCTACGATATCAACCAATATGAAGAGTTAGGTGCTTAGCGCTATTGAAACACTCTGAGATATGGCTACGGTTGCGATATCTGTATCTACCAAATCCTCCACCTTGGGCTACAGCCAAAACAACCTAACTACAGGACGGTACACCGGTCATGCTATGTTGGTTGGCTGATGTTACCCGATCCAGCTAAAGTTATAATCATAATAAAGTCAGTGATTCTAGTTACAAGTTATAAACCAATCTTAGCGATTTGGCTCGCTGGGGCACCACCGTCACATTTTTGTCATGCCCTATACACAGGTATCCGGAAATAAAACAGGGTTGAGGTTGCATGTTTGCATTTCTGCGAGGCCCCTGCAATTTCAATCTGGGTGGATGAAAAACAGTTAAATCTTGGTGGTGCCCATGTTTTCTTCGTGTGGCCCACTGTTCAAGAAGGGCCCATTGATGTGAGGCCGGCATATGATCTCAACATTGCTGGGGCGCTAAGCCGAAGCTGACGACTGCCCAAGTTGGGACTGCCAAATGAGGTTTGGGTTTCCTTTATTTATCTGGTTGGTGGTTGGAACATTTTTTATTTTTCCATATATTGGCAATTGGCATCCCAACTGACTTCAGATTTTTCAGAGGGGTGGCTCAACCACCAACCAGTTATGATTATAGAATTTCAAGGGGATTTTCCACTAGCGATCGTTTCTTTAGGGGATTTACAATGATTTACCACGTTTTTTCCGTAGGAGGTACATGGGTGATGAAACAAGCCTTGAGCGGCTCATGAAGCCTCCAATTGGCTCCAGCGAAGCACATAGGGTCCCCATATCAGCGTGTTGAGTGAGCTGTTTACCAAGTTGTCGCGATTTCGAACCTGAGCGCCACCTTTTAGTTGTTGCTTTCCATCCGAAGTGGAAGAATCAGCCACATATAGAAACTGTCCATTTAGAGACTAGCTTCAGTATTGGAATACTAAACATGTGAAAGTTACGCCACTTACAATGTGCCCCCCCCAGTTATAAGTTGGTTTGTAAACCCAACAAAGTAGGGACCCCTAGTTGTAAGTTGGTCTATAACCTCATTCAACTCTAGTATACCGTATTACCGTATACCCTATAAATCCTATAACTAGTTCTTGTAGTTTTAAACCAAGTTAGCTATCTTGAAGGGACCCCACATTGCATGAATACTATAGTCAACCGTAGTGCACGAAACCATTGTCATCAAGTTAGAAATATCATGCACCATAGTGAAATTGGAGTTGTAAACCCCAAAGTGAACGATTTCGGTGGCCACTTGGGGGCCACATTTGGCTCAGGCCAGGAAGAAGCTTCGAAGGGAAGGTGGTTTGCGTTGTAGGTGGGGATATGGCGATGAAAACGGCCGTGAATGGTCTAATGGCGTTTTTTTTTGTATTTGTTTTTTATCCATAAAGGAGGAACGATAAGTGGTATCATATCCTACTCAACATTGAGTGGTGTTATTTTTGGAAGGGGTTTGAAGAACTTCACATATATATAGATAGGATAGGATTGGATAGCATAGGATAGGATAGGAAAGGATAGGATAGGATAGGATATATAGTACATACTACTGTATATAAACAATTGTATATACACATTTGCAAGTGTGATACAACTAACGCAATGCCTGGCTCTTGTAAAACCCTCTTTCACCGTCTATGGCCGCAGTTTGTACCCTCAAAGATGGCTTCGTAATTGTTCACCTTCTGGTACTTGAAGACACTTTGGAGACTGCAGAGTTTGCGAGTGATGGTATTTCTGTAAGTCTGTGCAGGGTGTGTTTTTGCCTCTTTGCAACACAACTTTGTTGAGAAGAAAAACAGCCCAATGAAGCGCAAGGATTCAATATTGTCAAGCAACTCGGGAACATACCAGATTCTTGGGGTTGCAGCAATGCTTAAAGCCATTGCCATTTGGAAGGGTCCAGATCGTACCCCAAAACATTCCCTATAGGATGGTCATATATTCTATCAGTATCTATATATACATATATAGATGTAAAATATTATGTGTATATATATATTTATATTTATTATGTTGGACTGTAGTGTATATATGAATGATACATACATTTCAAATACACCATATTAAATATTATAACAAATACACAAATAAATAAATAAATAAATATATATATAGCAGTAGTAATGATAATTATATATATATTACATACATATTATACCCTACAACCACCACGACCCCTTCAGCTTCAGCGTTTAAAAAGGTGCCGAATGTATGACCGCGGGCCTGGTCTCCGCCATGCTGGGCGCCAAGGTCATGTTCGCCCGGAGCCCAGCATCACGTGAATTTATGGGCGATATCATCATACCCTCTTTTAAACTAACATAACTATGGAAAATCACCATTTTTAATGGGAAAATCCACTATAAATGGTCATTTTCAATAGCTACGTTAGATTACCAGAGGGTAGTTACCCTCTCGTTACCATCTGATTATGACTAACATAGCCATGGAAAATCCCCAAAAGAAATGGAGGTTTTAATGGGAAAATCGTCTATAAATGGGCCGTTTTCCATGGCTATGTTAAATAACCAGAGGGTATTTAACATAGCCATGGGAAATGGCCCATAGAAATAGATGGTTTACCTATTAAACATGGGTGGATCTTTCCATTGCTATGTTAGTCTTAACCAGATGAACATGAGGTTTATAAACCATCTTATAACTGGGGGGCTACATTGTATATACATATATACATATATTTGTAAAATAATGATAATAACTATATAATGATAAACATGATTATAACAATAAACATGATAATAGATGATATAATTGATACCCTATGGATCTAAATACCTTCTGAGAAAGTGATTTGGGTGTGAATCGGGGGATCAAGTACCATCTGAGAAGGCATTTGGATCCATAGGAATGTAGTATATATATAATTATTTAAATATATTTATATTTATTGAGTATAGGAAACTAACTATTTCACAGTATATATTATGTATTTACGATTTTTATATAAATATGTAGCACTCTATATATATATATATACGCTTATTTTACTGATTTGATAATATGATATATATATATATATATATAAATATTTGTATTTCCAGTATGTAAACAAGTAAAGACATATTTACAATGTATATAGTGACTTTTAACAATGTTTACTTATCATGTATAAGATACCATTGATTTCCCCATCATATAAAAAATGTGCGGAAGTATATCGAATATGGTATGTTTAAACATATTCCCATTTTAGTGTTTTTTGTTTTTGATTTGCCCTCTCATAATCAAACGTGCCGTGCTGGAAAATCCACTCTTATTGGCATAGCACTTGTATTATCGGATTCGATTGTTATCAGCAACATTAAACAGATGCACATATCACATATATATATATATATATTTACATACATGTTAGCCACCATTATAAGTAGTACATAGCAGTTCACTGATGTATTACATCATCTTTGGCCGGGCAATTTCAACGATGTCACCGCAACATCACTTGAAATGATGGTTGGCCTTTGAGTCAGATCGGCATTTTTTTCCGGCCATAATTGAGTTTGAAAATCAACTACTCAGATCAAAATTATATAACTTTCGCTGGCAGGGTATCTAAGATGTTTGGGATTCGCTGAATGGTGGGATGCCAGGACCAAAACTATGTCGTCGGACCTCACTCTGCGATATCAGGAGAATGATTACACATGAATCAATGCCTAAATGATCATCATTCCTTGTTGTTTACCGTATCGGATTCCCACCTGTCGGACATTTTTTAGCGTTTTTTCGCGTGCGCGCTAAGTTTCACTGGTTTTTTAGTGCTTCGTGTGTCAATCATCTATGGGAATCAGTGTTGGAAGTCAGCGGAGCAGCACTTGCTTCAAGTTGCTGAGAGTTACTCTAATTATATCCCATGAAATCATGTGGGAAACCAACCATTTTAGTTACCATCTGGTTATTTAACATAGCCATGGAAAGATCCACCCATTTTTAATAGGTAAACCATCTATAAATGGGCCATCTATACCATGGCTATGTTAAATATGCAGAGGGTATTTGAAGCCAAATGGGATTCCTAAATTCCAAATTTGTAATCACAAATTATTTAAGGTATAAATTATTACAAAGCCTCATGTTATACAATTATAATTACTAAATGGGATTACTAAAATGCCCCAAATAATTCAAGTCGACCATTTTAGTTATTTGACACCCATGGTGACGACTGGGGGATCCCTCATGTTCACGAATGCGGGTTGTTATTATCTAACCCTTTTTACATTTTTTGTTGTTGGCTCCCCGATCTTGAGCGCTTGCCTTCCACATCTGCGAGTTATGGCCATGTATTGCGATTTGTTGTTTAATGATATACAACCTATGGTTGCAGGACTTTTATGTCCATTTAAAACTGTGTTTCGGGCCACAACTGCCATTGAGGTCTGTGAACGGAACCTGGAGACTTACTTTCAGCACAACGTTCGGCTGCTCGAGACTCAGTGACCGAGCAGTGGCTGCGACCCCGGTTGATGTTCGGGATGATACTAACCTATAAGTCCTATAGTAGTTGGGAAAAATCACAAAATCATGAACTGGGAATATCAGTTCAACTGCTACATCATGAGTTTAGAAGAAGCGCATAGATGTGCAAAATTGGTATGTTGGTCGTATGTTGTATATGTTCTTTTGCAAGGTAATTGTGATACATCGGGCAATCGCCCAACAATCTTCCGGCCAAAAGTATTCAAAACGAATAGCTGCAATCCCAAACAAGATCTGCTAACATCAAACCAACATTTGCTAATAGAAACCCAAACCCATAGAAATTAATATATAATATAATTATACGTATATCGATATATATATATATACAAGGAGGGCCCTCAATGAAGAGGGCTGAAATCAGCGTCCGTTAGCGACCCCAAATTCAGACCTTTTGCACACACAGCACGAGGCCCCACGTATAGGGTCACAGCAGC
>Ga0126342_10014450_pt1 | contig 13942 bp, 11 predicted proteins | sample Cyp1metagenome_FD_92528 | JGI IMG/M metagenome (GOLD analysis project Ga0126342, IMG submission 92528) | Coral microbial communities from Lord Howe Island, Old Settlement Bay, Australia - Cyphastrea 1 metagenome | ecosystem: Host-associated > Invertebrates > Cnidaria > Coral ...
TATATAATATATATATATGATTATATATGTATATATATATATAATATATATATATATATAATATATATATATATATGTATATATATATATGATTATCTATGTATATATATATATGTAATATAATAATGGTCAGGTTTTGCAAAAACTCACCCATCTCTTCGCAAAACCAGTGGACTCGTTGACTCTTTTTTGCCCCCACCTGGCCACTGCTGATCGCCTTGCCAAGGGGATGGATCTTGGCGTCGATGATCTTCAAGTTCTGTAGCCCTGCCACGGATTGGATGAATAATCCGTAAGCTCCTTCCAAAAGAAATTCAGAACAGTGACATAAAGTGACAGAAAGTATCTTAAACTACTTGTTTCATGGGATGTAACCATGAACAATTGTGATTTTATGGGATTTGACCATAAAAACCGTGTGATTTCATTCGATAAATCCGATCAAAACCATGCTGATTCTTAGGCCCAGCGGCATCCGCGCCTCGTCGCTTGACGTTTTCTCGGGCACGATCCAAGGCGGGGTCGGCTACCTGCTGCTATATATTTCATGATGGATATGGGGGTTTGGGGTTCCATAAATGGGGGTATCCCCAACAGTTGGATGGTTGATTTATGTTTATTTCATGGAAAATCCATCTAGAAATTCTGTAAATTGATGATGAATGGGGGGTATTCCCCATTCTGGGAAACCACCATATGGAAAATGGATGAAAATTGGTGTATTAGAATCTATATGAATCTATTGACCCATGGAAAATCTGGGAAGATCAATGATTTCAAAGATATTTTTTAGAGGTCCAACGACCAATAACGGGTTGACCCTGAGAATCGCGCCTGCATGCGTCTGCTTTTTGGGCTCGAGCTCGTAGTCTTCCCCAATTTCACTCGGTCTAAGTGTTGGTGAGATGGTATGTTTCATCCATAAATTGGGGTTCTATCCCCAGTATGAAATGAAAACATATGAAAACCATATGAAAAATGGTGTAGTTCCACCATGGTTTTGGTATGTCATCAAATAGCCGTTGATTTGGCAATCCATCTCCATCCATTTCCACATTCATTTGGATTCTGGTGTTTTGGATTGATTGGGCCACCGCGTGCCGTAGACCACTAAAAATCCTTTTTTATTTGTCGAATAGTTATTGCTATGGCTACAAGTATCATTTGGGAACCCCCATATCGCTTTCCAAATTTGAACCGGCACTACACGAAAGTGTCCTTCATCAAAAACAACACGTTTACTATCGTTTACTCACTGGTGCTTAGTACGGAATTTTCGGGAATGATCCACAATAACTATATGAATAATGATCCCAGCAACCCCCATTCCCATCCATTCCTTACTAAGCACCAGTAAGTTTACTGCATGCATAGAATTGTCTTGATCGCAACCGATGGCATCAACAGCGGCCTCGTATGCGTGAAACGTCGCTTTCGGGAACTGCAGGGCCATTTCCATGGTGCAGTCCTCGAGCGCCGAACATCAATGGCCAACCAATTACCTGGTAATTTAACAGTTTGCTATTGAAAATGGCCGATTTATAGTTGATTTACCTTTAAACATTATGGTTTTCCATCCCTATGTTTGTTTACAATAGGCACACTTACCAAGCCCAGCCCACGATTTTTTTTCGAAATACGACCATTAAAATGAGCAGCCCTGAACACAGGACATTGATTGGCTTCGATGCGGAGGCAAAACACAAAAAGGAACAATGTGTATAAAAATCATGTTACTGTAGTAAGATATGTTCTTCGGATCAGTTTATACAAACATGATATATACAAGAATGATATCATCATCTAACCATGTTCTATCATTACCCTCTGGTAAACTAACATAGCTATGAAAAATGGCCTATTTATAGTTGATTTAGCCATAAAAAATGGTGATTTTCCATAGTTATGTTAGTTTACCAGAGGGTAAGTTGTATGGAAGTTGAAGCTGTGAATGGCCGAGCCAACTCCAGACTGGCCGCCATCAAAAAAAAAACGATGATACCAATTCATCCACAGTCGTACCCGAGCAGCTGATGTTCTTATTGATTATAGGTCTCAGTATACAGCTATGTACAGTATCTATACAATGTATGTGTATATATATATATACATATTGTATACAATGATGCAGGACATGTCCACGTATACATACCTATAATTATATATATATGTGTGCCTGTATCTATGTCGTTCTAAAAGTAGATAGATAATGATAGAATTTGATAGAAATATAGAATCTTCAAAGATCTTCCCATTTTAGTACTGTGGAACATGTTCCATATTCTCCAGGATGCCTGGCATCACTATCCACTTCCCAGGTTTTTTCATCGAAGATACCGCGCCACTGGCGCCCACATCCGCACACAGCAGATTCTCGGAGTTCAGGCGCTGCAGCAGCGAACCGTCTTGGATCAAGGGAAGCACCTCAGTTCGATCTCCCCAAATGGAAGAGATATGGCTATGAGTCAAAAGCCTGGTACCTAGTGAACATCCAAAATAGCTGGGATTTATGGATGTTCATCCCATTAAAAATGTATCTATAGGTATTGATCCATACCCATATATGAAGAAATATCTTATGGTTATGGTGCAATGGTGATGTGAAAAAAATCTATGTATGTGTGCATAATTATTTACATATTAATTATAGCATACTCTATATACAATATATATATATACAAACATCATAGTAGAGGTATTGGCTGGATTACCCTCTGGTAAACTAACATAACTATGGAAAATCACCATTTTATAGCTGGGAAAATCCACTATAAATCTTATATATGGCCATTTTCAAGTTCGCAAACTGTTCGTCATTTCCAGAGGCTATAAGTTATAACGTAGCACCATCGTCGCTTGACGTCGCTTGGGGAAACTAAAACGAAGCGCCGGCTTCGGCAAGATGGGCATCACCGACTCACCGACAGAAGCAGCATGGACATGGGAAGAGACGAAGCAACAAAGATATGGTAGGATCGTAGGATTATTACCCTCTGGTAAACCAACATAGCAATGGAAAATCACCATTTTATAGCTGGCTAAATCAACTATGTCTATGGCCATTTTCAGTAGCTACGTTTGTTCACCATGTAGGATGGTAGGTGTCATAAAATATCTTTGTAGGAAACTTAATGGCCAGGAAGTTACATGTCTATGAGTATCATTGAGTATCTGCATGTCTATGGAGTCTATGGCCTGTGTCTCTTTTCTTGGATATCATATTGTAGGATATAATTAGGTCATTATACCCGGTGATATCCCATCATATCCGCGAAAAATGGTGTGCTTCACACCTTCCATTTTTCAGAGATATGGATTGCATGCGGTGTATGCCAAAAGAGTCATCAAATACTGGGAAAATGCTGTTCTAAACCACACATTTATACTGATTTGTTGTTACATCTTTTCGGATTTTCTAAAAACCACTGCGCTTTTGGGCACTCTATGGTTTTCCCATCTTTGGTTCAATAAATCTTTCGAGATAGTTCACCTGCCATATTCTGTTATCAGTTATACAGTTTTACTATTGTCAATTCTATCAAAGGTTGGCCAGGATTAACCCAAGATCCTCTAGAAAAACATGTACAGTATGTTGGTTCATACACTTCCAGAGGAAATGCTTTTCCAGTGCTACAGCTTTCCCAGATTGTTGCTTTTAATTTTATAGAATCGATGCCATCACCCATCTCCTTGGGGCTATCGCCCTGAATCTGGTGGAGCTATCCCAGTTGGACTTACGAAAGCCCCATCTGCAGCTTTGGGGCATCCCGTTTTTTTTCAGCCATAGCATGTTATAGCCATGATCAAGTCGATGTTCCATTCTAGTCCCAAATTCTTGATGAATGTTGATATGTTTCAGCCATGTTAATCAATTAGTATTGGTGGATATAAACCATATATTAACCATAATATTGATGGATATAAACCAATATTAAGCCATGTAAACAACAATGTTATATAAACAACATAGTTAAACCATGGTTAATGTTATATAAACCATGGTTTCATAGTTAAACCCCTTGGGGATGGCTTAAACCCCTGGGGAATATAAACATTGCTGCCTAACATGGTTTCATCTACACTTCCAGCTGCCTTGGGGATGAAGTTGAACTTCACCTCGGGCACATGCAGCCTGGCCATGGCATCTGCCAAGTCCTCACCCGCTTCGTCATAGCTGGGAGCCAGGCATTGGCCTGGCGAAACCGGGAACTTCACCGTGAAGTTAAAATTAACCAGGTTACCCTCTGGTAAACTAACATAGCTATAGAAAATCACCATTGTTAATAGGTAAACCATCTATAAATGGGTCATTTTCCATAGCTATGTTAGTTTACCAGAGGTTAATCATGGTGAATAATGGTGAATCATTGATAATAATGGATTCACTGGTTGGTGGTTGACCTACCCCTCTGAAAAATGTGAGTGAGTAACAGTTGGGATGATGACATTCCCAATATGATGGGAAAAATAAGAAATGTTCCAAACCACCAACCAAATAACATATAACTATGAACACATCGGGATTTGATGACTTGAATTGCGATTTAATATGTGTGTTTTTCAACCATGAACTAGTGTTGATTTAGACTTGAAATTGTGATTTATCCATGAACATCCATGGCGATCCAACCATGAGGTCTAAATGCTTATCTAACCATCAAATATTGGTATTTTATTTTACCAACCGTCCACTGGTTTGTCAAAATGTTCCCTTCGAAACAAAAAATGTGCTTATGCACTGAAATTGTACCAGTTCTCACTGGATCTCACTTGAACTAACAACGAATGAGGTTTTTTGGGGATGCGAATGGATTATGTAGTTCATAGTTCCTTCTATTTCCTCTACTGTATAAACATTACTAAATTTTCGTGAACCAGCAATTTACCCACCATTTTGATGTTATGTTTTTGAGGTGAGACCTGAAATGGATGCGTCTCTGCTGCCCTCTCTTGTCTCTGCTATCTTGAGGCTCTCGGCATGATAGCATACAATGCCCTAGTTGCAAGTTGGTTTCAAATGCCTATCCAATCATAGTTCAAAGGCCCATCAAAATCGAATTATACAATATCATATAATTACATATATATATATATATATATATATCAGTTATATATCATCATAGCCAACTCTCCAGCTGTTTTGGGGGCCCACATTGTATTCAGGAGGTCCTCCAACAGCCATCCATCGCCTCTAAAGGCATCCATCATGGTTGGAATGCGCTTCCAGCAGGCCTTCAAATCCAGGGCTGCCAGGTTTAACATGCTTTAACTGGACCAAGAAGAGCCACAAACCATCCAAAGTTGTTTTTGAAACATCATGAAACACCCCGGAAAAGGTGATAAAAAATGGAAGTTCCCATCATGGACCCGTGAGACCCCTGAGATCCCTGAGGCAAGTTGCCAACATCAGCGTGGCATAGGGTGCGAAAAAACTGCCACTCAACGGCTCTGCCAAGAGCGGGACGCATGCAGAGGACAGGGAAAAGGTCCTGAAGTCAACGATCGTGGAAGGGGTGCACCAGTGCATCACATTTTCTCCTACTTGGATGACCTGGATGTGCACCTCAGTTATTTTGTGTGGTTCACCACGATTCGATTCCAGATAGGTACATGATCATCCATGACATCCCCAAGAAATCGGATATTTGGGGACCATCAAAACGTCTATGGCTATGGGGTCTAAAGCCAAAATTGGCCACAAGAATTGGATGGTTAATACATGTTAATATATGGTTAATACATGTTAATATACTACTGTAAAATAGACTGAGCCATCTGTGGTCCCCCAGGTCTTTAATTTTGACCCATACCCATATCTGGAACCACCAACCAGCACCAGACATGGCTTCCCCATCACTTCTTCACGAGTCAAAAACTTGGGATTACTGGGGCCCCAATCATCCCAGGCGAAACCACACTTCTGCAACTATCACAGAGATCTGTCACATGTTGATGCCGTGGTGAAATGATTCAAAAATCAGTCAACCATAGTAGGTATCAGATCACAGCATGCAATGTGCCTAAAAATCCCTTCCCTCATTCGCATGGTGAAATGTCGAAAAAAACGCACCTTCACTCGGGTGACTTTTCTTGACAACTCTTTGGGGGGTCAAAACAGGCACCCCCTTTGGGTTGAAACCACTGGATATTGCAGTGCCCTTCTCCGAGAAACCACAAAAAAGGGTCATACCAATACTTATTCCGATTCCCCAAGAAACACAGGGTATTTGACCTTCTATCTGTTTTTTTTCATCAATCAACATGAGCAAAATTCGATCAACTCCTCATGGTTCACGGCTCATTTCCGGTGCTCTTTTCGGCCAAGTCTCCCCTTCGTGGGATCAAAATCCAGAAGGCCAGCAGCCGCTTGTTGGGCCAACCACTCCTGCACCAAGCGCGCTTGAAGGCCTCCAGCAGCTTTGGCCAGCCTGAAAAAAAACACTTGGAGTGGCGACTGGATGTTCAATGGAGGTGGAAAACCATGGAAAACCATGGAAAAACCATGGAAAACCTTGGAAAAACAATGGAAAACCTTGGAAAAACCATGGAAAACCTTGGAAAAACCATGGAAAACCTTGGAAAAACCATGGAAAACCCCATACTTACTATCAAAATAAGATGTGAATCTATGGTTTATTGGGTTCATCATGACTGTAAATGTGATGAAACACTGATATGGATCACCGTTCTGAAAAGAAACAAACATACAATATCATACTCTCATGTGGCAAACCCAAACCTCATCAATAATTAAAACAACAGATATTTATAGATGTTTTACTAATTTACAATATTTTTATGATATTTTAGGATGGTTTTGTACACAATCATTTTAGACTTTTATAGATATTTATAGATACAGAATGATATTTATATAGATATCTATTGATATTTAGAATGGTTTCAATATATTTCAATGATGATTTCACCCTCACCTGGAGGCCGTCCAGGTGCTCTCGCGACTGGCCATCTGCTTGTAGAGCCCCAGCTTATCGCCCAGGTAAATCATGGCCATAACCTGGGAAATCATAGCTATTGAAAATGGCCATAGACATAGTGGATTTACCCAGCTATAAAATGGTGATTTTCCATAGTTATGTTAGTTTACCAGAGGGTAAGGGATATGAAAAATATAAACTGAACATGTTCATCACTTGGGAAAAATCTAAAAAAATGTCTCAATGGATTGGTGTTGTTGGGAAAATCGAAACCGGAAACCAAACAGTGTTTTTACCATCAAACATATATAAATATATAGGGGTGTCCTGTAAATGTTCCCATCATCCAAGTCTATGAATGTTGGAAGAAAAATGGGTTCAAACCATGGAACCTTGGAACTATCTTTGATTCAGCCAATTAAGGACGTGAATTTGTCTGGATGAAGTTTTGTCATGAGCATTTGGGGAGATGAAACCATGGGACGCCTTGGAACAGTTTCATGAACCCCACTTGATCTAGGAAAAAAACATGAAAAAATGACCGTTACCCTCTGGTAATTTGTTACATAGCTATTGAAAATGGCTATTTATAGTTGATTTACCCATTAAAATGGTGATTTCCCATAGTTATGTTAGTTTACCAGAGGGTAGTTGTCACTTGCTGATTGTCGTCGCAACTCCGCACGATCATTATCATCATTATCCATCGATGCTCACGGGAAGCCAGCCAGGTTTGATTTCGATATTCTCTTGGTGTTCCAAATCCATGATGCAACCATTATCCAAGTTGCTATGACCCCCCAATGATGGGTCCCCTGTCTAACTTGACCTGGTAAGATGATCGAACTAAGGGTGGAGGTCACAGGATCGAATCAGATGGAACTCGTCAATCTTCGATAGGAAAAGTCATGAAACGGGGGGAAGGAGTCCGGTCAAACCCACGTGATATACAAGATTGGAAAAGGTGCTATCTATATACTTTGCTATTCTAAACCATTCTAAACCATTCTAAACCACTTGACTTCTGGCCACTCAAGGGTTGCTTTCTCTGGGCTCAATGCGATTTTAGATGCTGATCCAATCGCCAAATGATTGCCGAAAAGCTAGTTGTACTTTGAGTCACCCCTAAGCGATAAAACCAGGATGCTTCGATGGTTGGGTTTCACCGTAGCTGCAGTGGCGTTGTCAATCCATACCCAGCTCGCCACCATGATCATCCAAGTATCCGTGGTGCCCTTCAAGTGTCCTGCCAGCTGTTGTAGAAGCAACGCCTCAAACTTGGAGGTCGGGAAACAACCAGAAACCACATGTAGGATCAAAACAGAACAAACACAAGATTAAAAATAAGAAAACACGGTTCACCAACAAAACATGAATCAACTCATCACCTCATCTGTGGAATCATCAACTCATCATTTTTTCAATCATCCATTAAAAAACAATATATTCAATCATCATCAATGAGTTCTTTTGTGAGTTTTTGTTGTTGGTTTAAGTCCATTCAACCCATTAAAATCCACCCGGCACATAGTGGCACCTTATGGCACCTTGCTTTGATTCAATATCTTGGGAACCATGAACCGTTTGAAAAAGAATCATTCCCATCCAAATGCTTAATGGTTAATGGTTCCAAATTTCCAAATGGTTAATGGTTAATGGTTGATGGTTAATGGTTAATGGTTGATGGTTGATGGTTAATGTAATTCATGGTTGATGGTTAATGGTTGGTTAATTAACTTATTTGCTAAATCATGTAAGTCAAAAAACCATCCAAAAAACCATCCATTGAACTCACCCCGCACCTTTCGTTCCTCCGCTTTCATCACCTCCACCGGCGCGGCTCCAGCGCCGCCAGCTCCGCCAGCGGCGTCCCGAAGAGGGCTCCGTGCGCGAGCCATCGCCAAGAGGGTTGCGGCGGCACCACCTTGAAGAAGGTGATGACTAAATCATGGCCGATCATTACCCTCTGGTAATTTGACATAGCCTGGTTGGTGGTATACCTACCCCTCTGCAGAATATGAAAGTCAAATGGGATGATGACATTCCGAATATATGGAAAAATATAAAATGATCCAAACCACCAACCAGTAGCTATTGAAATCACAATGTTTAAGAGGGATATAATATGATCTAATCTATTTCTATGGGCCATGTCCAATAGAAAACTGTTAGTCATTACCCAGAGGGTATGAACCATGGCTAAACATGTTTTTTTATGTTATTTGGCCATAAATAGTGTTGAATGAATTTGAATTTGGCCATACTGTTGACAACATCAAGTCTTTGGATGGCATATTTAGATCCATTTATTGGTGCTTTTTACACACGAGCTATGTCGAGTTACCAGTGGGGCCACGTTTACGATAGCTAAGTTAGTTTGGTTCAGTAAACTAGGGTGTATGGGATTGCAACTGTAGTTTTTTCTGGTTTTGTCTGAAACTGGGATACACCCCAATTTCATGGTTTATGATCATTTTCCCTATTTTTAATGGTCGATTTTATGGCGGTCTATAAACCAGACATAACTGAACTATACACCTCAGTGAGGACCACCCAGCAGTAAAGCAAGAAGTTGATGGTTTTGCTTCCGCAAAAGCACCATTATTTTTTGCCATGATCAATTCATATGGCAGTTCATCCAGATTCCTCTGTCTGCAAATGGACCTTTAGATCGACAATTTAAAAAATCTTAACAAAAATATGCTACCGTATGGTTCATAAGAAATTCTGCAATGTGATCGAAAAAGTTGGCGAGATCGAGAAAAAACTGATCACCCAAGGGATGCTGTACAAATGGCTGTATCTGAAAATGGAGTATACCGTATACCCTCAAAGGGCAAATTAAACCGGGGAAAATGATGATCATCCATGATAAGTCATGATAATCCATGGGAAATTGGTGGTTTTCCCCTAAAATTTCAGACAAATCATAGCCATTCGATCAATCATCCAAGGGATCAGAAGCAGCGACTCAGCAAGTCCCACTCACCTATCACCTATGCATGGAAAGAAGCATAATTCATGGCCTATTTTATATATCTCACAAATATGTGTATATATATATATCATATATGTGTATATATATATTATATAATAATATTATAATAATAATATAATAATAATATAATATAATATATGAAATTGAATGAAATTGACAATATAATGAACTGGGTATTGTTGATGTATACCTCCTCATTTTAAGCTCCCAAAAGAACTGCACAATCTACCCAACGCCCTTTGTCCGAGAAGCATCAAAAAAAGGCCAGATAAATCCCCCAGCCCCCAGCCCCAGCATTGCCTGATGCCCCACGGTCAAAATACCAACCTTGTATTTAGAAACGGTGGGAAAAAAACACAAATCCAAAGTTGAAGAGTGGTTGACACGCTTGACCCGTTGTGCATCGACCAAGCGACCAACAGCACCCGCAGCCAGCAGCCCGCTGTCTCGCCAGGTCCAAGTCATGGCCGTTTCTATCTATTTTCCATCTATTGAGGTTCCGAAAGATGTGTGTGGCTGTTTTCAGTTGAGAAGTTGGGATAACAAATGTTTCCCGTTGAAGGCTACGTCATGGACCTTTTTTTTCCCACCTTGTGTCGGGACTGAAGGTCCATCCATCACTGGACCCACAGGTTTCAGCGATTCCACGGATTCAACCATTGTCAAATTCTGCCGAAAAATCATGGTGCGAAAGCCTCAGAATCTTCAGGGGCCCACGTCTTGAAATGATCACGCAGCATGCGGATGTCAACCGATGGAAGCCACAAGATGTTTGAGATTTGTGGGCATCAACCAAGTTCGGCAAACATCACGTCATGACATGTCATGACGTCATCTCACCCACTGGTAAATCATGAGTCTTGGTTGATCCAATATCGATCCCATAAGTTGTTTTTTTCTGGATGATCACTGAGCCAAAGATCACGAGATGGACCCTGCGGAAGATCAGCTCCCTCCTCACCATGGAACTAGCTGAAGATCTTGGTGGCTCGCTGGGCAGTATGGAGATGTTTTCCCCGTCTATATATATATAACTAACCCATAGGATCCATGTATGCTATATATGGTAACATTTACCATCAATATACCCCCAATGTTAGCATATATACCATACATGGATCCTATGGGTAATTATAGTACTCCCAAAAGATTAAAAAGATCCACAAAGTCGAATCTATGATCAGAAATCGTCCCAGCGTTGCCGATTTCAGTCCGCCCTCTCCCAGAGCGCGCACCCGTAGTAGCAAGCTCACGAGAGATTCCAAGCGACAAGCCGAAGAGGCCTGGAGGATGGTTTCTTTTCGTTGAAACCCAAAATCAATAAATCAAAATAGGGGAAACGGACTGCAAGATGGGGTGGTAGACCTTGTATCAAATCAATAAATCACAAAACAGAAACGAATAAATGTAAACTTACACCGCCAGGACAAAAGTGTTTTTTCTTGCGTGCTTCCAACCACATTTTCGAAGTGGGTCCTGTCTAGGGAAAACTAATCCATTACAAATTACATCAAATTACCCTGAAATTCGGTCTGGATCAATACAGGCCACTCGAAATGGCCTTCGACTTATCATATATAATATTATATAATACTATCATAACTTACGAATATCAGGTGTAGTGTCCTCATCAGAAATCATCATCGTCATCATCCCTGATAACTCATCAGATGTTTATATAGCATCTTGATTCCTGCAGTATAATGTGAATCTCATCTCCAGATGGCCGAGAGGAAAAAGCCCCACCTCGCTTGCATGTTGCCAGAGGTTTTGCCGCACCTGAGCCATGGGATTAGCTGACTGATTACTAGACTAATTCACTAAGTCGATGGCCCATCTACGTAAAGCAAGGTTTATAATATTTTACCACCATTTACCACCCATAGTTTGATGATTTGGATTGATTTGGGCATTGGACACTGAATATACCCAACCCCATTTTGCCAACTTTTCTTCACCCCAGGGCGATTCAAACCTCGGTGAAGAAAATCGCTTGAACCTGGTGGACACCTTTGAGCTGAGCTTGGACTTCAGAGCTGTCACCACCCAAAAATGGATTCCCCCCGCACGTGACGCGGTCACCTCCAGAGCAAAACAACGCAAAAGATCGGTCTGTCGGTCTGTTGCCGCTAGTTTTGGCTGTATGGCAATAGCTGTCAGGTGGTCTCCATCTTCAAGTTCTGCAGCTTGCAGAGACTTTGTAGGATCTACGCTATGGTCTGCAGCCAGCCTCAAGAAGCCATGTTTAAATGATTTATGCATCAGAACCCTCGAACCCTCAAGGCCAGAGGACTGTTGAAGCAAAAATGTCTCACTTTGAGCGCTTGGCAAATCTGCGGTGATTGAAGCATTCGTGAAAAAACTTAAATGTATTCAAATGTACCCTTTGGTTATTTAAGCTAGCTATGGAAGCCATGGCCCATTTTAGATGATATTATGATGATAGATGATGGTTTAAAATTGTCATTTTCCAAAGCAAACGGTTAAATAACCAGAGGGCACCAGTTTCTTGAATTGATTGTGGGCCTAACATCCACACATTTTGAGCAGAACAAGCTCCCAAGACCAACCATGCGATGCGCGGTTGTGTCGCTGATCGTGGCCCCCAGTTTGGGTGTATACAACCCGTTTATGGCGTTTATGGCTAAAATTTGGGGGATGATGGACCCTATGGCTTTACTGACACTAGTTCAATCCGGCTTGATGATGCTTGATTCTGGTCTTGATGGGGCTTCGATTGTAGATACCATATATTACGACACCAAGAAAGGTGAGATCTCACTAGGACTTGCATCAACTTGCTGTGCCAACGCCAACAAATCCAGTTGCCAGGGAGCGGGCCGCAGAACTTATGCGATGACATGTCACATTCAACAAGCATACTGGCTCACGGTCAAGCACTGAAGTCAAGGGGAAAACTGAGAGCTATATCCAAACCTGGAGTCCGCATGAATCACCATCAGGATATCCTGTGGTTCTTACATCTCCTGTATAGCTTGCGTAGCAGTAATCATCCATTTAGGATCGTCCACTATAAACCATCCAGCTATTGGGGTATCCCCATTTTAGGAAACCCCCATATATCTGGGCAAATTATAATATTTCACTAACCTGAATTAAGGCCATTTGGGGATGATTCCCCTTATTAACCATGATTCCAGTGAGGGAGAACAGTGAGGTCGTTGTAATTTACCCAGATATATCATATATTATCCATAGATTCACCATTATTAACCACACTGCGGTAAGTTATATGATATTATCCATGAATATTATCCATATATTCACCATATATTATATTTTACCCAGATATATGTTACAAATTGTTACAAGTCATCACAGTCAGGACACACAGCTGATTCAGCGCCAGCCTGAGCAGGTGCATTTCCAGGCCGCTGAACGCCTGGTGCCCAAAAATCGCATCCAATCGCCATGAGATACGAAAATGGGGATATCATGGGAACACGGAAGCCATGGGAATCAATGTATATAATTTAATTTCCATCTGGTTATTTAACATAGCCATGGAAAATCACCATTTTTAATAGGTAAACCCAGGTAAACCATCTATAAATGGGCCATTTTCCATGGCTATGTTAAATAACCAGAGGGTAACAGTATATGCTTTGGGTGTGTCTGAAAATGGGGTATACCCGCAAATGGTCAATTCGATAGAGAAACTTTAATGATAATCCACTCATATTCAGAATGGTTGACTGCTGGAAATGATCAAATTTTGGAGCTGTCTGACATGACCCTTGGACCTGTGCAAGAATATTGCGCTTGTTCCCAACTTCGACTAGTGCGCTTGTCTTCAAGAATGAGGATCATCATATATGTATTCGATGAGGATTTGGAAACAAAACATGGCTGAACCAATGAGTCATTAACCATCATTAACCATCATTAACCATCATTAACCATCATTAACCATCATTAATCATCATTAACCATCATTAACCATCATTAACCATCATTAACCATCATTAACCATCATTAACCATCA
>Ga0126342_10014451_pt1 | contig 13942 bp, 14 predicted proteins | sample Cyp1metagenome_FD_92528 | JGI IMG/M metagenome (GOLD analysis project Ga0126342, IMG submission 92528) | Coral microbial communities from Lord Howe Island, Old Settlement Bay, Australia - Cyphastrea 1 metagenome | ecosystem: Host-associated > Invertebrates > Cnidaria > Coral ...
CACACAGACGCTTTTACACACAGACCCTTTTACACACAGAAGCTTTTACACACAGACCCTTTTACACACAAATATCTTTACACAGAAACACTTTTACACACAGACGCTTTTACATACGAGCATCTTCACACAGAGACGCTTTTACACACAGACCCTTTTACACACCCCTTTTACGCACAGACGCCTTTACACACAGACGTTTTTTTTCACACAGACCCTTTTACACGCAAACATCTTTACACAGAAATGCTTTTACACACAGACCCTTTCACACACAGACACTTTTACACACAGACCCTTTTACACACAGACCCTTTTACGCACACACACGTTTTTTCACACAGACCCTTTTACACACAGACGCTTTTACACACAAACACTTTTACACACAGACCCTTTTACACACAAACATCTCTTACATGCAGACCCGTTTGCACACAGACCCTTTCACACACAGACGCCTTTACACACAAACGTTTTTTTCACACAGAGCCTTTTACACACAAACATCTTTACACAGAAATGCTTTTACTCACAGACCCCTTTACACACAAACACTTTTACAGACAGACCCTTGTACACTCAGACACTTTTACAAACAGACCCTTTTACACACAGACCCTTTTTCGCACACACACGTTTTTTCGCATTGTTGTTGTTGTTGTTGTTGCTGTTGTTGCTGCATGTTTTTTTTTACAGGCATTTCTAAAGCAAAAAAACGTTCATTTTTTGAAGCCCAAAACTCGTCAATTCGGTGGTGTTTTAGTGTTTTTTGAAGCGTCTCGGAGCAAAAAACACCGTAAATACCGTGTTTTTTTACGCCTCGCAAGCCCAAAACCACGGTATTTACGGTGTTTTTTGCTCCTGGTAGCAAAAACCACGGTATTTACAGTGTTTTGTGGCCGGCACCTAGCAAAAACAATGTATTTACGCAGTTTTCAGCATGTTGCAAGAAGTACTTTTTCCATGCCACAAGCCCAAAAACACTGTAAATTACAGTGTTTGGGCTTTTGACACCCAATGAAAAACGTCAGAAAACAACCAAAAGTGTCCAAACTGGAGCTTCTCTTTCAAGCTTCAAAAAGCGGGGGGGCGGCAGCTCATTTTTGGAACTCTCCCCAGCCAGGCTCCGGCCTCACCTTCCGAATCAGACCCTCCACCCCCCCCACAACCCCCCCGGATCAGCTTCGCTTCGCTTCGCTTATACCTATACTCAGCCCAGGCCTTCGGCTGGCTTTCGTAATATATTATTATTAGATTATATATTTAACTTATATATGTTTTATATTATATACATATAATATATATATTATTATTATTATTAGTATTATTATTATTATTGCTATTATTATTGCTATTATTATTACTATTATTATTACTATAATTTAGTATATATATATATTGTATTATATATATTATCTTTATTTTATATTACATTATATTATGTTATATTATATTATACTATGTTCAATTATAGTATACTATGTTTTATTATATTATGTTATACTATGTTTTATTATGATATATGTTATTATCTTCTATTTTTGCATTGTATTATATATATATCTATCTATCTATCTATCTATCTATCTATCGTGTCGCTTCGCAACAACAACCGTGCACACCTGTATTTTGCCAGGTCAGCCAGCAATGTTACCATCACAATGGGGCGAATAAACCGGAGCTGGGACTGCTTTGAACCAACGCTACGCAAAGTAAGTAATGATGTATGGTATGGAACATAAGGTTTTACTGAAGGAGTTTTTACACCCCCCTCAAGCGAGCTGGGCAACGGCAAGACTGTACATATATTTCAAGCTCACCCCTGCAGGTGGCCGGTTTGTGTTTATATGGCTTTTTAGTCTACTTATTTGCCATATATACGAGCCCTTTTAAAGCTCAAGCCTGAAAACCCACGCTGCAGTGCAAGGGAAGGCAACATACCATGCCGCATCTTGAAAACAACTACATCATCTACATCTAGCGACGCCACAGGATCCATCGACCGCCGGCCTCATCCCTGTAGTACCACGCTCCTTGCCACCAGCTCCATTCACGACAAGCACTGTAGTGATCCCTGTTGTAGCTCCATGATTGCGAAGCTTCAGAGCGACCTGAGCTGGATGCCGCTGCCGATGATGTTGGCTCGGGATCCAGAAATGGTCTTGCCTTGCTCTTGGGTGTCGGTGGAACTTCTGGCTCAAGAAACGGCCTGGCACTGGATGAGGCTTCCACTCGCGTGGAGCTGGGTGCGGCGTCTGCTGCACTCTGCGCATTTTCATCAGCTTTGCGCTTCTTCGCAACCTGGCTTTGCTTCTCCTTGCGGTCAATGTTTTTGATCACCAATGGACTTTTCCCTTCATAGGTGTCCTCAAGGAAGTTCTCGATGCCGTTCACAGGAACTGACACGACTCCCGTCCATGTGAGAAGCTGCCGAGGAGAGCGATCCTTTTTGACGTATTGGATGTACTCTGCCTCAGTGAACACATGCCTTCCAAACATGAAGCCCCACACCTTCATCCACGTAGATCTGTATTCCACGGGAAAGCCATCAACTCCAGCAGGCTGACTCATTGTAGATGAGCTTTGTGAGGAGGCGCTCGTACCCGGCATTGGCAGTAACGCCAGCCGGTAAGGGTCCTCAACTGTGGTAGAGATCTTCCACCAAGTGCTTTCGCTCTTTTGTAGCGATCCTTTGCATCTTTCAGGACAGAGGCCTCCTCAAAGCGTCAGCCTGCTCGTCTGTGATGACGGCTAGCAGCGAGACATTTTTGGAGCCATGGATACCATAATACTCAGCCAGCCCTGTTGTCCGCTCAAATATTCCACCCGCTCAAATATTCCACCATACACACAGGGCAATCGCCTGTGAAAGGTGCTGGAGCTACAAATGCCCGGCGCACCCTCGCAGGTGGCTGGTCACGTTGCGCCTCAGCGCTGTGGTGGACATCGGACTGGTCCCATTTTCTGGAAGATGTTCTTAGTGTGCTTGGCGGCGCATCAGGGTGCAAGAGCTGGGCTCGATATTGCTATCGGCTCGATTCCACAACATTTTATCATCCTCCATGATGGAGGTGATAAATTGGCTTGGCACACGCTCTGCGGCCATGATCCCTTCCATTGTGGAGCAGCTAAAAATCACACCTGCCTCGACAGCCTGAGCAAGAGCGACTTTCACCTCTACTGGACACTTGCCCCTCAACCCGCTGCGATGCCCATCTGCTCCAAAGTGCTTGTCAGACAAGTAGACATGGGCCCGCCCAGAGTTGACCGAATCACTTCCTCCAGGTTCCAGTGGCTACGCATGGTGCGATGACTTGCCACCTTCGGAACATCACTCAATGGGCAAATGGGCACGCCTGCAAAGGCGGCTTTTCTCTCAGGGCTGACCTTCTCCGCGCAATAGACTTGAGCTGCGTTTGCGAACAAACCTCCAGCCTTCTCAAGTGCAGCTTTGGAGTGGCCCTGGATGGCGCAGATCTTCAACGGGACGAGGTCGCTTTGCAAGTGGTTCTGGAAAGGCAAGTAAGTCTTGGACGCGAGCGCACTGAAACTCGAAGCGGCTCTTCCCGAACTTGTCCTGCTTGATTGCCGTGGCGGAGAGATTGTTCACGGTGCACTTGACGTTGGGCGGCACTTCCTTGCGGAAGGCTTTGGCAAAGTCTTCAAGATCGATTTAAAGACTACGATCCATCGGAACACCTTGACAACTTGCCGTCCCGCGACACACCTTGTTGATCCTGGTGGCGTAGTCACTGAATCTCTTCTCCACTCTGAGGCATTTCACTATATCGCTGACATCGCTTGCAGTGATGAGCTCCAGCTCATAGCACGCACCGTCGAAGAGGATCCCAGGAACTTCTTCACCATCATCATTCACGACCATGGTGTACTCGTACTCAGGCAGGTGATTTTCCATGAAGTACGACCTGACAAAACCTCTCTGGACTTCGAGCTTCCAAAGTATCAATCAGACGGCCCTGGCTCGCCGATATCGACGGCTGACTTGATACTAGCCCCTGCGTTTGCCATGTTCCCGGTCGGCCCAGCCAGTTTAAAATCGCCAACGTACACGACCAAAAGACAATTGAGTTCTTGATGATGAAAGATTGACTGCCAAATGTCAGGTAAAAATTGTTTCCATCCTTGCTTGACCAAACGGCTATTGAGATGTTGTTCCCAAATTCCCTCACTATCAGGCTGACCATACAAAGCAAGCAACATGGGCACCATGGGTTGCAAATACTTCTTTTCCCAATCTTTGGGCCATCGATTTCGGGGCAGTGATAACCATGTGGGCACCCCTGTAAAGAGGGCTTGTATGTAGGCTTGGATGGCGTCCGCTTGGGCTTTGGAGAAGAATCCCAGTTGGCTACCGAATGCATCTAACAGCTTTGCTGCTTCCATCCACGCTGGAGAGAAGCACAACTCATTGAAGAGTGCATGGTCCGAGTTCTCATCACGAACGTTATTACCCTGAAATACTGTTCTGCCTTTGAACTTCCGAAGAGGATCTGATTCTGGAAGCTCCGATCCTTTCTCATAACATGCTTCGAAGATCCATCCCAAGTGAACTGTTTTGCCTTCGCGACGAGCTTCAGCTACAATGTCACGGCATTCACGGACGCACTTCTCATCCCAAACACCCTTATTTCCAAGGTTATCCCATTCTTTATCAAGAGCAGCTTTTGCTTTGGGGTTGCTGGCAACTTCATCTCTTGATACTAACCTAGCAACGGATGCGAAGAGCTCGAATGCATTTTCGAACTCAAGTTCCTTGATCTTCTCTTTGACAAGTTCTCTGAATTTCGGTCGATGTTTTTCTATAGCAGCTCTGCAGTTCTGGGCGTTGACATCCCTCAGCATACCTTTGGAGACGAGGTCGGATTCACTACCTGAGTCTGCCAACCAACTTACACCGGCCTTTGGTGCAGCTGTGGCAATCGATGGAAACTGGCCAACCTCTCTGAGTGCTTTAGGCCCGCTGGCAAATCTATATTCTTTACACGTGATGTCACCAGCGTCGTCATTCCAACAACAAAGCCCACAGCCTGGTGCGACATCGGAATCATGAAGCTTCACAGTTTCCTGGAGCTGACGTGCTCTCACCTGCGCTTCATGCTGTTCAACCTTGGATGGGACAGGAACGTCATCGGATGTTCTGTACACAGTTGAGAACTCTCTAGGACGATGTCTGACGGGGACTTGACGACCGACTGCATTCACTTCGAACACCTGAAGGATTTCTACGGAATCGGACACCCTTCATGCTAACACTGGACCCATCAGACCTGGAGGTTACCCTCGGCTGTTTCTTTGCAATGCATGCATACTTCGGATTGGGGCCAATCAGACATGGCGCGGCGTTTGAAACCTTCCCCTTCTTCTTTGGAGCTGGGGGAGTTTGTCCGCTTCGTATCCTTAGTGGCGGCTGCAGCTTTGTCATCATGCTTATAGAAGCACTTGTCACCGCGTCTGCATGTGCCTTGGGCATGATACATGCACGGCGTCTTTGCCATTTCTTCCTTTGACATGCTTTTCCCTTATCATCCCTTTTACCTTTTGAGGGTGAGCGAGTTCTATTTCTCTTGTTGGGTGATGGAATAGGGTGATTGAGTACGTGCTTTGTCATCCTTCACATGCTTGAATGGACACTTCTTCCCCTCACACTGATCCTTTTGGAACTTGTAGCAAACTTTGTCACCCTTGTTCCCGTCTTGGGACCTACCTCAACTTGAGGAACTTGCCGTGACCATCACCTTTGGCGGGCGCAGCTTTCGTGTCCTTAGGACCACCGGCCTTGTTCTTCTCGGCAATGCGATTACGGTTTTTGCTGAGCCGTTCCCTGTCAATCAGGCTCTTCATGGAATGATGGAGAAAACTATATGACTTGTCATAGGCCTTTTTGCTAGCACGATCAAATACCTCAATGTCATATTTCAGCAACTGACTTGGCAGAATTTGCCTTAAAAAGATGTCTCTAAGAACAACATCTTCGGGGGTAGTTGCCATACTTGCTAGCGTGGCATCCCACTTGTTGACAAATCTTCTCAAGTCTCCTGGACTGTGTCACCTACTTGTGACGACACCCAGCAGATCTTCAACTCTGTAAAGGCTACCTGCTTTTTGTGATGTTTTGAAGTAGTCCTCAAACATGAGCATATTATATCTACCCCTCACCTGGATACCTTTTCGGGATTGCTGCTCTTTGTAGTTCAATATCCTGGTAGCAAGATCTCCACCAGCCAAGCGCGTGAGCGCGGCTGATAGCTTTGTGTCCAGCGTGAGAAACTTACCTGGATCTTGAAGCTTCTCTTCAAGCTTGTCACGGGTGCATGACTGGTCATACACCTCGTTCAGCCAAGCCCAAGCCTCATCTGGACAATCTGAGAAGCTCTTGACTTCATCCCTGACATGGCTCTTCCAGTTTCGATACGACTCCGGTGCAGGCATATTATTCAACTTGATGACTTCAGCTTCTTTGGTCTTTGGTTTGGGTTAAGGCTTTCACCAATTCTACAAAATCTGAAGCTCCCATCATCTGTTGTTGCTTACCAACACTTTTCGGGGAATCATTTGGGGGTGTTCTGATTGGCTCGGTTGGACCGACAGCTGGCTCGGCTTCGCTGCTTCCTCTAAGCAATTCATCAAGCTTTGCCTTTGCCTCTTGTGCCAACACTGCGGGCGTCTTAATTTCGACCATTGGCTCGCCTTCGACCTTACTGGCTGATGCTCCGGGTGCTTCTTACAGTACTGGTGCGGCTGATGGCACTTTGGCGACGAGACTCAGCTGCTCTTGCAAATCATCTATTTGGTCCTGAAGGCTAAGATTCTGAGCTGCTGCTTCATTTAGTCTGTCTGATGTTTCCCGTTTGTAGTTTCCGAACTCTACTTTCAACTGAACTTAACGGGCTTGCTCTACAGCAATCTGATCATCATACTGTTTCTTTGCCGAAGCTACAGCGTTCTTTGCATTTTCAACAGTCTGCGCTTACAAGGCTGAAAAGTCTCTGGTGATACGTCGCCGCTCTTCCTCAATTTTGAGGTTGTGCTTGGCATTTGCCTCTGCTTTGAACTCCTCAACCTTGGCATCATGTGCTGCCTGAGCCTGATTCAACCTGACCTCGAATTCATCACCTCGCTTCCGTGCCTCAGCTGGCGCAGCTAGAGCTTTTGACTCTACTTCTTGCAACTTCTGTTCATACTCCTGTTCCTTTTGGACAAGCTTGTTGGACCACGTTTCTTTGAAAGTCTCTACAACTCCTTGCGTGATCTGAAGGTGCTTTTGTTCAGCCTTCCTCGTTACCTGCAGCGTGTTACCACTGGTGATCTGTGTAATGCTGTTTTGTATGAACATGAAGTAAGCTACTACTGGCTGATAGATTGTGTCATCATCCATTGGCACGGCATTACTCCCGGCTGAGTCTGGTACAGCGACGGGTGGACCTGACCCTGGGATGGCGAGTGAGAGGTTGGCTGGGGTCCCCATGGCTTAGTGGTGAGACTACGGCTGATAACCTGTATTTTACCAGGTCAGCCAACAATATTACTGTAATAACAATGGGGCGAATAAACCGGTAAGCAGCTGGGACTGTTTTGAACCAACGCTACGCAGACTAAGTAATGATGTATAGAACATAGGGTTTTACTGCAGGAGTTTTTACAACGCCCAAATTTGTTGGATCGGGGCTTATTTACAAAGTGCTTCTGGTGTTCAAGATATTCAAGATTCAAGTATCGAATGAGACGACAAAAGTAGCTGCTGCACGGGAAAAGGCATGAATCAGCATGAAAGAAAGCTTTAAAGTTCTCTTTAAAAGGCTTGTTCAAGATACAAACCATCGCATGTTGCACCTATGTTGGGCCATTTTTGAGCGCCGTCATAGGCCAGCTGGACCCTACATTCCGGATTCTTGACCGTCTCAAGACTTGTGGAAAACCACAGGATTCCCCCCATAGCCACAGCTATTCCCCTAACCAAAATATGCCCAAATAACTAAATCAAACTCCTCACCACCTTATGAAAAGGCAGAATTTGCAGGGGACAGCCGTCTCTATTTGGCGCCTGGTGGGATGTAGGAAACATTGGACAAGAGGATGTGATTCGAGGCAACTCCTTCGACTTGGCACCGTTCTTCTCCACTTTTCCAGTCAAAGATGTTGCTCTGGTCGCACCAAGGAGGTGTCTCAAAGACTGTCAGGAGCATCATGACCGTCAAAGCTCTGGTATACTGGAGATCAGCTTGAGCCACTTCAAAGTGAAGTTGTCTAGCCTGGCATTCAGACGATGAAAACATTGGGATTGGCCAAAAAATCAAGAGCGGGAAAGGAGCAAAGAAGTTGTTCACCAAGGAGTTCAAATGGACGCAGCATGGAGATCCTTCCAACAAATCACCTTGTTTGCCAAAGTGTGTATCGATCTGATCAAAAAAAAACATGTCCCCAGAACTCAGCTGGTTTCCAGCCTTGTAATTGGATGGATACGAGGAGATCAAGCGATCTCTCAAGCAGTCTTCCAGTTGCCATGCTGCCTGGCGAATCCAAAGCCAACACATGTCGGTAACAAGATTCAAAATGATTAAAACATATTATGATATTGAAACCAACATCAAAACATATCAAAACCAACACGTCCAAAACCATTCAAACTTCACCGACTTCACTGACTTCACTGTTCCCAGCCCATTGGCCCATTCAATCAGCACCCGCAGCGCCCACCAGGCCTGACCAATTCCTTCCTGTCTCGGATCTGCATGTAGCAGCGGCACCTTTGGAGAGCTCTCCGCGGAGTCCATGGCGCTCAGCAGAATTTTGGCTGACCTGGAGATGTCTGGTAGATTTACATGGATTTACTATAGGGTAACATCGGAAGGAACCAGTTTGAAAAAATATGCAAGAATTGTGAGTTTTCAGCTTTTGAACTTGGTTTACTGATGTGTACTGGCCTGAAATCGCCATGCAGGCTTCGTGTGAAACAAAATCCATGGGGCTTGAGAGGGGCAGCGAATGGAGCTCGTTTCACACCAGTTCTGAGTGCACGAACGATCAACCTCCAAGTTCATCCTCCAAGTCTCCACCCATTCGCCCAAAAAACGCCTGCGAAATCAACGAATCAAAAGTGCAAAGGCACTTTATGCTAAAGTTCTTGGCGCCGGTTCAATTCATACATAATAGTCGTCGTCGCCGTCGTCGTGGTGGTCGGCGTCGTCGTCGTCATCATCCCTCATCTCCTCTCATCTTGTCTCGTCTAGTCTCATCTCCTCTCATCTCCTCTTATCTCCTCTTATCTCGACCCTATTGGGACAGCCCCATTGGTGCCACCTGACTTCCGTCCCAGAGGCTACCGCAATCGCCAAAAAAAGAAATTGCTCATCATGGCTCGAGAATCATACTGATCACCGCCTCGGGATACACTTGTGCAATGATATGAGGACCCCTTGGAAACAATTTGACCTAAGGCCTAACAAATTGAACAGACCCCTATGACCATAATTTGATATTTCAAACACCCCCGCACCTCTTGTTGCGAAGGTCTACAAGTAGTCTGGCAAAGGCCTGGGAACTATTGGCTCATCGTGATGGATTCATATGGACTGTGCTCTTTGGAATGACTGGCTGCAAAGAGGTATCGAAACGTATGAGTTTCGAATCTGGGTTCACCGATACTTTGATTCAGATGGCTTACATCATCTGGCATCTCTTGTCCGCAAGAGCAGACAAAAACAGAGCCGCAGCTTTTTCGCAAGACCTTCTGTGACGGAGATGCGCTTTTCTGAATGTTACTTTCAAGCAGTGACTGTTGACAATTTGGACAAACTGAAAGGATGGCCAACTTCGACTCTCCGGAAAATTGCACCCTGAAAATTGTGAATCGACGGCAACATACTAGTCTAAGTTGAAGTGTTGCAGAGAAATGACCTGATGACCGATGCTCGGCTGATTTAAGAAAGCAAATCGTTTGGGCATCTGCTTTTCAGTCTTTTCAGGACGCAAAGGACAGCCGAGCGAAATCATGGCCCAACTCAACGCAGAGTGGGGTAGATTTCAATGGAAATCTCGGATCGCTGAGAATTCTTGCGGATTGGCGGATTCTTTTTTGAAACACAGTCTGCACTTGAGAAGAACTTCGAGTGCATACTTGATGGATGTGCTGTTCGCACTTTTGCTTGCGCTGCCATCGGAATTGGGCTACCCACTTGCCCAGCTATTTACTATGTTTGAAACGAACAGGATCATCACCAGCTGGCTGACAAGCTCAATGTGCATCGGAGAAAATGAGAGTCTGCTGACTCAAGCTCCAAAATACTCGAAAAGGGTGATCAAATTCAGGCCATGAAAATCCATGTGGCCTGCACTAAGTGGAAGGGCGACCCAGTAAAGCCGCCGCACACGTCTCCCGTGTGAAGATCCACGAAAAGGATGCTTAGGGCACATCAAAGAATATCACATTTATATATATATAGATATATATATATAGGGAAAAAAACGCTTCACACGAGCAACTTATACAGATTTTATGTCTTCTTCAGAACCGCAAGACTCTGTTGCTCAGCAACTCTGCCATTTCTGCCACTTCTGCCTCGTCATCTTCAACGATTTCGACAGTGTTGATGGCAAGTGGTACCTTCAGCGGCCGCCCGAAAACCCCGGCCCCACGAGCCCCAAGGGCTGGGCTTGGCACCTCAGACGGCTCAGGTGCTGTCAGCCCAGTCAGCCCAGTCCGCCCCGCCGGCCCGGCCCGTCTGGTGGGCCTGGGCGCCGGTGCGAAACGACCCGGAGGAAGCCCTGGAGGCCCCGGGGGAAGCCCCGGTGAAGCCCGCAAGGAATCCAAGCGCTCGATGCGGTCCTCCCCAAAGGTCTCGACTCGACCCTCCTGTGCTGGTCTTATGAATGGGGGAGTTGGGAGTAAACTAAGGCTGTAAACAATGGTGTACACGTTCGAATGAAAAGTGTCCTGGTGATTCATTATATGCTTTGATTCATTGATTCACTATGTTCATGATCCATTGATTCATTCAACTTGAACAATGGAGTTTTGAAATGGGATGTTCCTTGACAAAACTCCTACTCCACAGCATCTCACATCTCCCCCTACTTGCTGATCTCATATTCTACAGTATACAAAACCTCTCGCAAACTCATCAAGTAGCCGCACCTTTGTCAAAGGCTTCATCAGATCTTCAGCATCAGATGACAATGCTGGTGTCTTGTCGGCTAGCCCAGATGCTGGAGTCTCTGTGCTTGCTGTGTCCTGTTGGCCAGGTCACAAATCATTGGCCATTTTGTCACGCTGCCAAAATAATATCAAAGGATCCTAGGCGGAAACACATGAAGTACTCTTCATGCGGGCGTCATAGGAGTAAGGTCCCCGAACATGTAACTGGCTGAACACTTAGACTTGGGAGGCAGCTAAATTCAACAAAGCAGCAACCTGTCTCAGAAGGTCAATGGTTTAGGGATGTTTGGGGCTTCACTTAACCCTCAACTGCATAGGATCAGCGCAGCTCCCCTCCTCTGTGTGGGCTGTGCTGTCCAAGCACCTCAAGTGCGATCTTGGGGTTAAAAATCATCAGCTGGATATGGGTCTGTCTGAAAATGTGGTGTACCTTTCAAACAGCCATTTTATTAGGGAAAATGGTGATTAACCATTGGATTTAGGGCTACCCTATAAATTCGGAAAGCTCTCAAATGCTCTTGGCATGCACAGAAACAACTCCTGGTGTCATTCGGGAGACTCGGGAGACGTGGGAGGCACATGGAGCATACCCTGGTGAAAATAGAAACGGATGTCCAAAATTGGGGGCCTCCCAGAACGTACTGATTGCCCTTTCGAGATAGAGCTGAATAGACTAGAATAGAGCATGTCAACCTAGTGCTTGGGCATCCGACTGGCTGATGGTCACGAGAAAAGTAAGTGATGACTGGTGACTGGAAACAAAACTTCCTGCCTGGGGAGCTTTCCAGCGATCATTGCCACTGCACTTTCCTGAAGCACTTCTCGAAGTCGACCTACAAATGGGGCCACACCTCCCAAAGGATCCCAAAAGATCCCGGGACATTCTAGGGCCCTACTTGCAGCAAAACAAAGGCAACCAGTCACAACCAATCAGGTCCTTTCGGAAAGAATAGGAGTCAGTCTGGTACCGTTGGCTGTTCAATGAGATGGTACTCCTCTGTGAATCAACCAAGAAATGAGAAAAGCATACCTATTGATACTGGATACCATTTGTCAACATTCTACTACTATAAGTTACTACAAGATTCCACAGGGTTCACAGTCAGCTTGTGGCACCTTCCTGCCAAGAGCCCAGTACACAGTTCAGATTCCTCTCCAAGATGAAGGGATCTTCAATGTGCAAACGTGTTTCGCCCCAGGTCTCCAGCCAGCTAAAACATTCATGCGTGATCCTCATTCTGCATCCGAGGCGTGGTGACACAACTTCTGTGCCCCACTGAAACTCATGGTAGTAGAAGAGGCAGAACTGCATCAGCAGGGCTGACACGGGCAATGGGGTTTCCCAGCGCAAATTGCGGACATTTGGCGCCTCACTGGGAAGCATTTGGCGGCTATTGAATTCTGTGAATTCAAATCATGCTACAAATCAATGATGTCAAAGTGCCTACCTATTTTCGTCGTTTTTGCGAATTGGAAAGTTATTGTTGTTCCTCGTTGCAGTGTCTTCTTCAAGTCACCAAATCTACACAAGGACCCACGGAGACAAACGCACAGCAGGAAACATTGCCAATCTTAGATACCCTGTATCTCGTATGTTCTTTTCGGCTGGTCAGTATATATCCCCCGTTAATGGGAAAGATTTTTGTACCAAACTTGCTAAACTAAGTTCTATTCGTTCAAGGCCCAGAGGCCGAGAGTCCCCAGACTGGACTCTGCGCACTAAGGCCATGACAGGACCATTCTCTGAGAATGCGTTCGTTGGCAGACATGGCATTCCGTGGCAGGTTTGCATAAAGTAGATTGCCATCAGAGTGAAAGAGTAGGAAGACAAATGGCCCTGGGGTGCACCACATACACCAGCCTCAGTGCGTTAAAAGACGCGGCGCACGGTTGGCTCTGGAAGGCAGGCTGGAACTCCCAGCCCATAAGAAGCGAGGGCAAGTTTGAGATTAAAGAAAAAATGATAAATCTCAAACCGCAGCTCTGAACTGGAAGCAATGGGACAAATTCATCCCAAACCAAAGAAATCATAAGAAAACAAACAGTTTCCAGAAAAGGGTATGATATGTTTGGATTGCGTAAGCTGGATGTTCCATTGATCTACAACTCAAGCTGCAAACATGCCCGTTGGTCTTCTAGTATGCCACAAATGTAAAAGTCTTTTGAACAGCCGGGGAATACTTTGAAATCCTTTTGATGTCCTGATGTCTAGCCATAGCCCCACACTATCCCACACTTTTTTGTTCGGGAGACTGCTTTGGCCCAACGTTTGACTGCGATACCAAGATCGCGCAGCTGTGGACACATCTTGGAGTATGCCTTCAGCAGCTCCGTGTTCACCAAGGCAGCGGTGTTTTGAAATGTGAGGTCCACCTGGCGACGGAGGCACCCCCGAATCGAGGCCATGGCCATTGGATGCCATTGGATGATTGGATGCAAAGGTCAGAGTGGCAAAGGTCAGGAAGTCAATATTGAGTCTCGGAACATCTCGGAACATCTCGGAACATCTCGGAACATCTCGGAACATCTCGGAACATCTTGGAACATCTCGGAACATCTTGGAACACGCTCACTTCATCTCACTTCATTCTTATCCTTACTTCACTTATTTTCACTTTGAAACTCATCAACAATCAGGGATATTGTATTTTACAAGGTCAACCGACAATGGGGTAAAATCCGCTAAGCTGCTAGCACTTTTGAACCAACGCTACAGAGTAGATCGATGATATGTACACTACATGGTTTTACTGCAGGAGTTTTTAC
>Ga0126342_10014452_pt1 | contig 13942 bp, 12 predicted proteins | sample Cyp1metagenome_FD_92528 | JGI IMG/M metagenome (GOLD analysis project Ga0126342, IMG submission 92528) | Coral microbial communities from Lord Howe Island, Old Settlement Bay, Australia - Cyphastrea 1 metagenome | ecosystem: Host-associated > Invertebrates > Cnidaria > Coral ...
ATTACATTACATTACATTACATTACATTACATTACATACATTACATTACATTACATACATTACATTACATTACATACATTACATTACATTACATACATTACATTACATTACATTACATTACATACATACATACATACATACCATTACATACATACATACCATTACATACATACATACATACATACATACATACATACATACACACACATACATTACATTACATTACATTACATTACATTACATTACATTACATTACATTACATTACATTACATTACATTACATTACATTACATTACATTACATTACATTACATTACATACATTACATACATTACATTACATTACATTACATTACATTACATTACATTACATACATACATACATACATACATACATAATAACATGCAATACTATAGAATTACCTAGAATTACTATGTATGTATGTATGTATGTATATATATATATATGTACAATTATAAACATATACACATCAGTACACATCTGCAACTATAGATAGCACATCTGTATATAATTGTACATAATTGCACATACACACACATACATATATATAAATAAACAACACAATCACGTTGCTCAAGTCCTTTGGTGGTATGTTGAGTCTCTGCCTGCAGGAACTTACGCCAAGTCTTCCTCAAATACATTTGAATATGAAGTCTTTGTATCTCGCGTCTCCGGTGGGTACCCCTTGTCTGCTGCCCCAAAACCGTAAATCTTCAGGTCGCGTTCCAAAACTCGCCAATGTCTATCTGCATCCTCCTCTATCAATTTGATCAGGCCCCATATAGCGAATTAGGCAATACCTGCCCAACACAGCCACACGTCTGGGACCGCACCCAGCAAAAGAGGCTCGAAGTCACGCTTGTTTACGCTCAGCTGGGCCATTGCGGCAAGCTTGCTTTGCTGCGCAGCAAAGCTGTGCCTTGATATATATTGTGTATATATATATAATTTAATATATTTATATATATATATATATTATCAGTTTTTTTTTTCAAATGAAATATATTTAGTTTGTGATAGTTTGTGATTTGCTGCCTGCATTGCCAACAGCGGCATAATCTGGCGTTGGTTTTATATGCTTTCATGGTGCTGGTTGTGACGAGGCCCTAACGGCTGCAGCAGATCTGGCAAACCCTCCTGCAAATACAGTCGCTGCGATGAAACTGAAGCATGGGAAAAAAAAGAAAAATATCCCTTTGCCACCACTAATCCCCTACAAGAAAGGCAGGCAAAAAAGAAACATCAAAAAATGCTCATGAATTGTCATGATGTCTCATGCAATTTTCATAAATTGCCCTCGTGCAGGTGCCTCTCCCTGATCACCGCCCTCCAAAGACTGCCCGGCTTGTGGAACTAGACTCATGGAATCCTCAGCAGTTGAAGTTGCAGCTTGAACGACGGAAGAACCTGACGAACCTGAGCCTAAGTTGACTTCCTAAGCTCCGCTTGGTTGCCAGTCCAAGCCACTCCCTTACAGATCTTGAGCGTCGGAAACAAGTGGGAGATTTCTTCCAGCTTGAAGTGTTTGTTTCCAGGCATCTCAAACGTCTCCTTACAGCACATCGAATGAGTCAAATCGATTCGAAGGTGGCGCAGGTGCCGTGTCAATGCATCTGGATGCCAGGATACTGATGAATAGTTCTGAATAGCTGAATAGTTCTTGCGAAACATATCGACAAATGCATGGCTGCACGATGCTACACGGCAACCGAGGGTATGCTGGGTCAATCCGAGGGTCTAAGGTAGACCAGGAACATGACATGAAAGTTTGAAAGCCCTTGTCACTGTCCAGGCCCATACATTTGGCTAAGCCAAGTCGGATTAGCTTCTGCTCAGCCAGGCTAGAAATGCCTGGGCAAATCAGCAATTTGTCAAATCCATTCAAATCCTATCTGCCACATCTGGATCTGTCACGATATGTCACAATGAGCAAATTTGAAAGGCATGCCTGAGACATTTGGTCCTTGCGTATGGACATTGGAGTCATTCTGGTACAGCAGCGGCTAGCAGCGCTTGCCCGAATCAAAAACAGAATGCATTTGGAACATTTTGGAAATATGTAGGGTTTCCATGTATTTCCAATGATTTGCAAGTCGTTTTCAACGAAGGCTTTGCAAGTGTTGCGACCAAGCAACTGCAGGGTCCAAGCTTCATGTGTCCACTTAGCACCAGGTCCACTAAAAGCGGGAGAGCTGGCAGGAGGGTCTGTACATGCCTCAGACGGGAAATCAACTGGCGCTGGGACTGGATTGGGAGTTCTTAAGCGGATGCTGTTTCACTCTGTTTCCACTTTTTCGACTGAGTCTCATGTGGTGTTCATTTGGTCTTTAAATGTCTTTAAGCTCGGCCACCTGCCAGCAATGTTGTGACACATTGAGCTCTAAGAGTCTTCAAATCTCTGAACTGCTCAATTCTAAATCAAGCGGCTCATCCAGCAAAACGAAGGCTTCAACGAAGGGATTGCTGACGTCCTAACTGAGGCGTAGCGACACGCTTACTTTCTCACACAGTACTTCCTAAAATTCCTAAAAGGTCCTAAAAAGGCTTTTGCATGCGCTTAAAATTGATGGGTTGTCTTCATATAGATTCTCGATGACTCTCATGCTGTCACAAGCCAGGTCCCTCATTTGGGTGGACCTGTGCCGAGGTGGTCAAGGACAAAACCTCAGGGTGACGGGATGGCAGGTCTTTGTCCTATTCGATTGGACCTCTGTGATGTGAGATGATCTGAGTATCGATGATTTCAATTTCAAACATCATCCGTGTCTACACGGATTTCATTTGGACTTTTTGAAATGAAGTAATGGTCCTACTGAGATCAACAGCGACAATTTTGCATAGAAAATAGCTAATCTTAATAAATATTGAGCATAAAAAAGAATAACAATAGGAGTTGCCTAATCCCAAACGATCCTATCTGCACATCAGAGTTTGATGCTCATGGCCTCATGTCTCCAGTTCCAGCCTGCAAAGAAGCTGGCAAGGCCGCAAGTGCCAAACGTGGCCGAGAAGTGCGAAGGTGCAGCCGCAAGAGGTCTGGCATCCAAGAGCTCAGAGATTCGAATCAGAACCCATGATGTACAACCCTGAAACCAAAGGGCCCTGACAAAACCGCTGATAAACACTTTCATCATCACAATAACGGCATCGAAGCGAATGAGAAGGGAAGTGGATGCCTCTCCTCCCAACTTTTCGAACGTCGTTTGGTCGACAAAATTATTTTTCTGCCTCACCTAATGTCCAAATTGTGCGGGAAAAAAGCATCAGATCTGTGATTTCAAGCTTGGAACACAGTAATTATTCATATGATTTCATATCTCACTATGCATAATTGGATTGTATCAGGTCAATGCACCAAACCATTAGAACATGTTAGCAACCGGTATTAAATGGTATTAATACTGTAACAATATGTATTAATTACTAATTACAACCTATGGCATCTTGAAAATGGAGCCATAGCCATACATACCCTCATACCTCTGCATTCAAACATCTCATTAAAACATTGCGCCTTTTTGCAAGCAAGGTGTGTTCTCGAGTTTCCGGCGCTGCGCGAGCCTCCAAGTCCAGGCCATGAATTTGCTTCCACAGTGTCCAGGCAAAGCTCATCAAGGTGAAATGAAGGCCATATATCTGGCAGAGCGATTTGGGTATTTTTCCTTGGTCTTTGGATGGCGAAGTCGAAAAATGAAAAGAGAAAACTTCAAGGCCCAGAACAGCGGCATGGAAAGCAGTGTTTCAACTCCTTTTCTTAAACTCCACTGGATGACCATGCCACACATCAAAAAATACAACGATATGCAACGATGCATAACGACACATAGATACAGAAGCCGGGCTGTTTAATGTTGCCTATGATTGCCTATGATTTTCTACTTATGATGGAGGCTCTTTTGAATCGTGAGGCAGTCCAAGGCTCAAGCCCCAAATGCCCAACTTGGAAAGAGCGGGAAACTTTTCCAACTCCTTGGGAGATCTTATGAGTTGAAGTCTGGGAAAAAACACCATAAGGCGACAACCAACGTTGCAGAAATGTCTGCCCAAAAAGCAACAAATGGCTAAGCGATGCTCAGGGTATCTCAACTTCGAAACTTGCACAAGGGCTACAGCTCGGTTGGGACTAATTTTGGATTGACTACATCGATTGATGTTGCCTTGACCACTGTGTATGACAGGCTTCCGAGAAGGTGGTACTATCCAAACAACACTGGAGAAGTTCAAGGCAGCGGAGCTTCGGAAAGCACCTGCACAGAAATGGACACTGACTGTTCCGGATTGTTCCGGTATGTTCCAGTACTGTACTTCACAACAGCGATGCTGTCTCACTGCTCACACATCCCAAAGGCCTGTTGTTGCTAGTGAATGACATGATCTCCTGCACATCGGCTGGGTTTGAGCAAAGCTCGGAGTGGCTGGCTACTCCAATCTACTCCACTATGAGAATCTATGAGATGGGTGAGTCCGCGATGGCAATTCACGTTTGCTGGCATGGCAGCGGCTACTTTCACGAAGCTTTCACTGGTTCAGCACCCAAAGACAATGAAATTGTTCGAAGCGAATTACTGAAGAAACCAAGACAAACACTTAGCAAATAGTACACGCAAAGTCACAGCTCCTCTCCTGGGATTTAAATGAGTGCAGTATCAAACGCTGCAAGTTTGTGAAGCTGGCTAGTTTGAAGCACCTGGCGCAAACAGCTGGCAAGGTTCACTGGGTCAGGCAGCAGGAGCAATGACTAATCCACCACAGCAAAATAGTTTATTTTCTATTTATTTTCTAATGTCATGGGCCTCTGAAGATCGTTGACTCGAAGAAGGCTCTCCCCTGCTTGCTTCCAGAAAGGTGCTACTGCTGTGTTGCCTCAGCAAGATTGAAAATGCTCAAGGATCCAGATGTCAATGTGTGGAGTCTACCGATATTCACCGATTCACCGATCCTGTCCGAGCAGCTGCTGAAGTCTGTATCGTCAAACATCGTCAACTAATTGGTTTCAGTAGACCCACTTCACTAGAGCTCCGTTACGCTTTTCCAGAACCACAGTTGCCGCAGCTGTAGATTTCACCTAGTTTCTATGGTCATGACTCTCGGCCAAGATGTATCACATTGGGAAGGGTCAGGTGCCCAAAGATGTTGTAAACCACATTCAGGTAGACCAGACCAGCATTGTACCACCCAAGACTTGATCGAGTGCACTCTCTTAGGCACGGCAGTATTCAGCAGGATGCACAACAAGAGCAATTCAATTCACAGCCTAACCACCGGTTTGCCTGGACTTCCAAGTGTTGGACGAATTTGATGGCCCAGTTTTTTTTTTTAAAAGAAACAAATCATACATACTATTTAATCGCGAGGAGCTCAATCCTGACATGTCACGCAGTGCCATCTCCTCCACCTGACCTCCATGGTTTGCCGCAAAACTCGACAACCGCTGCTGAAGCTTTTTGGACATATCTCCTGTGTGTCCCTCCTGTCAGTGTCAAGATCAAATCAAATCAAAATGGACAGCCGCCATGGCCAATCCAGGACCTCCACTCACAAGACCTGAGCTGCTCCTCGACGAAGACTGCCCTCTGCCAAAAGGTCTTGACCGATTTTCCAGCAGAATATAGGCAGCGGGATCCACGCATAGCCTGGACGCTGCCACTGCCTGAGCCCAGAAGTCTCAGTTCACACAGCACTGGCCCACTTTATTCCCTGCTTCCTATTGATCACTGCCGTGGGAGCCAAACAATAATACAGCTTCCCACGGGAGTGCAAGCGAGTCACGCCCAAGACTCTCAAAAACATTCACCTCAGCCACTGTACTGATGCCAGCCGCACTCTCACGAGCATTTTTTTAGACACCTTTGGGGTAAGCATCAGACACCCGGCATTTGGTACCAGCTTGCTTACAATTGTGCACACTAAGTTAATGTCAATGTTACAGCCCTGAATCAATAGACTCCTTATCCTTATATATATATATTGTATACTGTACATGCAGCAACAAATTTACAACAATACGAGGTTCATTTCGATTGCAAAGTATATCAAAGTCTCACATTTTGAGGGTAGCAAGTAGACCCAACAAACCAGGCAGCCAGGTTTGTATCTCCGGGGTTGAGGGGAGAGCTGTGACGGATGATGCGGGATGCAGGTAAAGGATGGCCAAAGGACGTCAATCTCTTCCAAGTTACCAGCACAGAATCAGTCAATGAGGTCCAGTTCTGTGGCAGGTCTGGCATCGGCTTGAGCTCAAGCTGCTCAGGCGCTTGACCTTCCATGGTGTTATAGGGGTCCAGCGCATGATAACAACTGAATGGATAGAACAGTATAGAAAGCAACACGCAAGGGATGTGACCAAATTCCCTTTTAGCCTTAGGCGCTAGGCCTTAGATCAAGACGAAAGGCGTTCATGAGATGATCATATGATAATGATATGATAATGATGCAAATGAAGATTAAGTAATAAATATTATATAAACATATTAAGTATATCATAACAATATTCACTATATTCACTATATTTACTATCTATCTATTCCGATTGTATACGAATGTATAGGCTTAGGCTCTGCTGACTCTGCTTTGCGAGGATATGATGGGATTGTGGATATCATTGGGTCATTGGATATCTCACCTTGTGGTCTCTGTGCTCTTCGTGGGGGCTCAAAGCGTAGCTTCTCTGGGGTGCAGGCCTTGGTGGATGGCGGAACTCACTGAGGAGCCACCAAACAATAACAAAAGACATACCAAAGACATCAACACATCTGTGTAGCGACATGATGCGACATGTAGCGACTGTATTCTGGACCATTCCATGCCATTCTTGTCGTTCTTTTGATGGCTGTGCGCAAGTTGATCACGGCATGAATACAGACCTTCCAGATGCTCTCCTTTCTGGACGGTGAGTCAGACGGTGATTTCATTCGTGGATAAAATCAAGCCTCAATCCATAACTCATCACTTGGTTTCATTTCAATGCTATATATTATATGAATATAATAGATTTAATAGATAAATGTTGCTGCATGTTGCTGGGTGAAAAAGTCCGAAAAGGGCACGAAGCCCAACGTGAAACATGAATGAACAGAGATATCTGCAGTATTTCATGAATGTTTACAGACACCTCTTTCTGCATGCCAAGGGGCCGCATGGAAGAACTGAAGCATCCCTTCATGTGCCTCAGCTCTCACAACAGATCGAATAATTTATATAACATTATATAACCATATTCAAACAGGCCAAGGAGTCGGACAAACTACCTTGAGGTTGCATCACATATAAGTTGCATACCGACACATGAAAATTAATGCTGTACATTCACCAACGCACACACACGCACAGATACACACACATACATACATAAACAGTTTATATATATATAGTTATATATATGATTATATTTGGTTTTTATGCACATATATAATATTCACGTGAACCTTAATATGTCTACTGTCTGGTGTCTATGTTTATGATTGTCTATGCATACATATGCATATGTACACACATATGTGTATATATATATATACAATATACGGCTATATACGTATATATTATATGTATAATATATATATAATTATATATATAATATCCACATTGTCGTTGACGATATATATATATAATTAATATACAACATGAGCTTCCAGGAATTGCACCAAACAACTGCAACTAACCAATGCCATCCAACATCATCCAGCACGTTGTCAGGATAAACTCACTGGCTGGGGCTAACTGCGAGACAGCCTTTGCAATCTTTGCATCCATGCCACCAGTTCACGCATGATGCTTCGGACGGCGTCTGCTGTAAACTCCTGATAGCTGAAGCTTTTCTTTGGTAACTCGGTAAAATGTTGTCACCAGTCTACGCAGTTTGATCTCCCTGGAGCCACTCACAGAAATTCTGAAAGTGGCTTGACATGGCTTGACTATCTTGACTCTAAATAACAACCGACAACACCGACTAAAACTGACTCTGACCAAACGTGTTCCCTTCTAAGTTATCCAATCCGAATCTAACCATTTTCAACTTGTGGGATTTGTGGGGGCCAAAGGTGCCAGGGCCTACTGCACATTACTGCACTGAGCATCCTCCGCAGCTGCGTGGCCATCAAAGTGGGCGCGGAAAGATTTTGCTGCGTATTCACCTCATGGGCAAAGAACATATATAAGAAAAGGATAGAAAAGGATCAAGGATCCAATAAAGCCCAGGATCTTTCAGAATTGGGACAACTTGAAAGCAAAAGAGCACATTTTAGGAATCTCGGAGCTACCAGTCATTGCATGTCTGGATCTAACCCATTTTGTGCTGTTAGAACACGTGATGCTGATTGTGCTGAGGTACAATCGTAGGAGGCATCCACCAAACACATCCTTGCAAACACAACAACATTGGAAGAAGTAAAACGTTGTCCTCTTGCCCATCTCCCTTTGCATATTACATTTTCTGCTTCGGACTTGAATTTCAATGAATTTCATCTCTCTCGACAGTTTCCCAGTGCCATTCAAAACTGCACTGCGAGCTCGCCATCACCAATTTGAACATGTATACTTGAGGCCAGGGGGGAGGTAGGAAAGCTAGCAGGACGGTACTGCTGCTGTACCGGAGACCCCAAACCGCGGCCCAGGGGGATTGAACCCCGGCCTGTTAGGGGTCGGGGTATAACATTGTCGAGCTGCGTGCCTATTCCTTCCTAAAGCAAGAGCAACTTCAGCTAGCACAAGCTAGCTTTCGTGACATCCTCGCTCTTACATGCCTTCAATGTATTGTAATTCCAATGTGGTCTTAGTCTTCTCGTTTCATGTCCTGTGTGATCCAAGTATCATCAGCAACTCCAGGACAGGCTCTGGCAAGTTGCCCAGGCATGGCACAGTCATTCCTAATCTAAACTGGGTGTGACCAGCTCCAGTGGAAGTGAGTATCTCTGACGAATGGAAGAGTCAGCCCGAAAGTGTACTTGGCAGGAAATCAGAAGCCAGCAGCATGCGTATTTCGATGTATATAGCTGTTATGATTTATTCTATTCAGTCTAATCCTGGCGAGTGGTTAGATCCTACCCAGAAGAATTGCTGCTTTGTATTGGAAACGTTCCTTTGACGTTTTGATATGACTGCTCAAAGTCCACAATCTCCTGCATGTTGACCTGTCCTAATTCAACGTTTCGATGATAGTGTCTCTGGCTGGATTGATCCCGAGAACCCCTTATGGCTGCAATAATAACTATTACTATTAAATACATTTAAATACATTCCTATGCATCCACCTGGACCATCCTCTTGCATATTTTGGCCTCCATGCTAGTTCCTGGTTCCCTTCTGCGACTCACAATGGTTCTGGATGGAGCCGTCACTGTGCACTTTGGCAACCCCAGGCTAATGCTTGGGCCAAAGTAGCAGAAAAAGATAGAAAAAGGAGGTTGCATGCACCATCATGCACCGTACCTTGCTTTTCCTAGTGCCTCAAGCGCACGTGCTCTCTCTCTGGAGTCTCTCTGGAGTCTCTCTCTCTCTCTCTGCCCTAGTCTTGCATACGACTCCGTCTCACAGGCAAACTAGCACATGACAAGTTATAGATAGGCTATAGGCAAACACCATAAGCCACAGAAACACGCAGAAACAATTCGTCCTTGAGATCTGCCAAGCAAGACAAACACGCTCTGCAAGCTTTCCAAGGGTCAAGCCACGAACAACTGTGAAGGGGTCAAGCAGAGAGGACGCCTGAGAAAGGCGGTCTTCTTCGGTCTTGTTAGTCATCCTCACCTCCTTCCTTTTGAATCTTTTGATACGTACACTTACATTCTAATGAGAACTAATAATATTGATAATCAAAGTCATTAACATGTCATAAATACATATCAATACATATCAGTGCAATTCAATACAATTGAATACATTGAATACATGTTCAATACCGTCTTGTGGAGTGTCAATGCCCAGTTTGCACAAGCCGCTGCCTCTGACAAGCTGGCAATGCTGGGGTCCTGGTGAAAACAGCACAGGACATTGGACCTACTGACCAACACCAAGTGATATTAGCTGCATATCGACTGCAGTCAGACAATGTTCGTGAGAAGCTGCTGGAAATATCTGGAAATTAAAGAAGTAGAGTCCAGACTGCCATTGCCAGCTAGAACCGTGGCTTAAGATAACCAATTTCAGCTAGCCACCAGTGGTCCTGAATCCCTGCTAGATGCTCCGACGTCCTGAATCCATGCTAGACAATGGCATCAGCTCAGTCCTTTGCACATGTTTTCTCTTCATTTTGCTCCGGAGCGCGCTGTATGATGGGAATCCTTCGTTGGACATACATACCATACCATACCATACCACACCACACCATACCGTACATACATAAATGATTACATTACATTACATCACATATATATAATATGTATTATATGTTTTATAATATATGTTACAATATATATATATTTCAAAATAGCTTCAACCTCCTTCCCGGAAACGACTTTCAGAAAAAAATAAATCCCAGAACAATATTTTCAGCTATTGATCATCCCATGTTGCGACCTGTGCCTATCACCGCTCTACTATGATCTACTATTGCTTTGCCATACTGCCACGGGCATTCTTTCCAGCCACATCAACATCAAGAGCGTGTTCACAATCTGCGTGTCTGTGGCCAACGGAGGGGCTCCCACCAACACAAGCCCAGACATCGTGCTGCGCACAAATTTGCGGCAGGAAAGCGACACAATTGGCTCTGGCAGCTCTTGCCACTCTGTAAAGACAAAGGGCATTTATGACTATGACTAAGTACGATTGTTCCAACACGCAGCCTCATGATACTAGTACCAATATGATCTAGTATGGCTTGTCTGGAAGCCTCTGCAATCATCCCCTGACATCCCTGACCAGCAGCTGCCGCCTACCGTCTTCAATGCAGCTTGCTGAACGGTGCAATTGCAGCGGCAGCCAAAGCACGGGTCGCATTGTGCAGGGAAAACGATCACCATGCAAATCAAAATACCCACCATGCGTCTCTGCGACACCCCTGGGCTGGGAGTGCTATCCAGAACGTGCAAAACATGACCATAGGAGCTTTACATAGCTTTACTGCGTGAGCAACTCCAAAACAACAGCCACATCAAATCTAGACGTGAGAGCCCAGCCTGCGAGCAGATCACACTGATGGGCTTCGAAGCACATGGGAACGAGCGTCAACGCTCAAGGCATTAGCTGCATAAAATGCTTAGGACGGCAGAGAAGGCCATCGTAGGTCCAAATGATCCATCAACTTCTTTCTAAAGCATGACTGGATATGACTGCCACATACCCCTGCCACATACTGCGACAACTATATCATCTGATCACAAGTGGCCTTGTGGGGGATGGCCTTGCCTGCGGTCCTCATTGGACTGCCTAAAGCAGGCCAGTTGTAGGGTTATCGGATTATCTAAGATTCATGATTCATGGAATTGTGAACCTGGAGCATGCCAGCAAGTTGCAACCCAGAGAGGAGAGCCTACAAGCAGCTTGCCATATTTGGGCACACTATGCCCAACTCCCTGTGGTTCAGTAAGGATGTCAACAACACCGAGTGGTTGAGGTTGCAAAATTGCTCGCGCTGTGCCAAGAATTGAAGCATCCAGGCAGCTTTGCAGCTGTGTTAGGACTACAAAGACTGCAAAGCGCTGCGATGGCCTTTGATTACGATTGGCCATTAGTCCAACAAAATGCCATGGATGTTTGGGCGCAAAGCAAATGTCCCTTTCATGGTTCAGCTGCATGTTTTGATGATGCTTGATGTCACTTGATGTCCTAAAATTCAATTGTCAAGACCCGATCACTCTGGCTCCATACTCATGGAGTACGTGAGTGTTGCCGATGACCGATTGCTCGGCCGTCGCTTGCCATCAAAATACCATTCACTTGTGGTCTTTGAGACAGCCTCTGCATTGCTTTCTTCATACCATTCCTTGGCTCACCATTGCATGCGCTGTCATCCCTGCTCGCATCAAAGCTATTTCCGAACTGGTCCCAACATTGTCAAAGACATCCATCCGTCGTTTCTTGACACCATTCCACTATGAAATTACGTTCTGCATCACCAAACACACAAAGAAACAACTGACATGACATGCGGAAGCAATCAACTCTAAATGATTATCAAGGTCAGGCAGCGGTAACACTGTGCCTCCTGTGGGACTGGTTCGAGATTTCCTGAAATGTTCTCTCTCGCATTCTGACTTACATGGCAACACAGCTGGCAATTCTTTTTTTTGGTACCGTTTCCAGTCCAGAAGAGTCTCTGACAACGGCTGTTGCTTTGATGTCTGATGCCTGCTGTACTTCAAGTATCTTCAAGATTCTTCAAGTAACTATACAGTACTATGCAAACAGTTTCAACAATATTAACAATATGCGACAATGCTTGGCATCTCCCTGACATTAGGCTTTACTGTTCTCTCCTCGAAGCCGCCTTCCTGCGAGAGACCATCGGTGTTGTTGCGGCTGTTTCCACCAATTTGGGCAAATGATGGCAAAACACACATGATTCACATGATGATGTGGGTTCAACAAATAGACTCATAGACTCAATATGACTAAATTTTGGTGTTTTTTTTTTCCCCGAACTTGATGTAGTTTGCCCGGACAAAATTCAACAAACAGCAGCTGGACTGTGAACGTTTCTGTACAAAGAGGCAAACAAACTGTGAACGCATGGAACTTTTGGAGGTAAATGACACACTTGAACACACACAGACAATCACAAACACAAACACATCAGATACACAAACTATTGATGTGTACACATATACAGTATATAATATGTACACCTAGGAATGTGTCTTCTTTCAGGCTGTAATTTCTGACTGCTTCAGAAAAACATCAATAAACTGTATACCTTTTCGGAATTCAGGCAGTCTTTCTTGACTGTCGATGCTTTTCCCCTGCAGGCGGAAGTGTATCTTTTCTTTTTTTTTGAAACATGCTTTTTTAAATGATGCACCCGTTCCAAAAATCAAACAAGAGCATCCAGTATTCAGGATGACGTACCCGGAAAATCCCGGAAATACCATCTGTTCGGGAGGAATACCCGAACTCCCAAACTTAATGGACGAAATCAACTGCGGGCAAAACATAACACCTTGGGCAGCATATCTGTACATATATACATGCATGCATGCATGCACATAATATATATATATATATCATACTAATATAATATTATATATACTATTATATACTAATATATAATTATGATATTATGATGTTTATTTAGATCATATATACGAGCTCCGGTCAAAATCCTCTACATGTGAGTAGTTGCTATTGTTATGGTTATCGCTTTCCAGGGTTTGTGGAAATCAGCATATTCGAGATCCAACATGAAGCCAAAATCCATTCCTAAACAGGCTCGGAAATGGATCGAGGAGTTGTTTTGTTGGTTTCAGGTGCTTCGGCAAGACTTCATGTTCCTTTCATTTTGCATTCATTTTGCATTCATTTGCATGCATGTTCCTTCATTCTACTTTGATTTGCATGCATATTCCTTTTGTTTTGCATTCATTTCCTGTCATTTTCCTTTCGTTCTCCTTTCATGTTCATTTGTAATCATTTGTAGTCATGTCCATTCATTTTCCTTTCATATTCATTCCAATGTGCATTCATGTCCTTTCATCTTCCTTTCATTTGCATGCATTTTCCTTTCATTTTGCATTCATGTCCTTTCATTTCCTTTCCAAAGTTATGGAAATTATGGCTCTATGACTCTATGGCTTGGCCGGGGGACCGAGTGCAACAAATGCTTATCGCCAAGTTATCGCTAAGGTTATCGCTAAATAACCCCTCGAACATATGACATGGTTCGAAGGAAATTTGCCACTAAAACGACAGAGTGAGAGAGAGAGAGAGAGAGAAACCGAGAGAGAGAGAGAGAGAGAGAGAGAGAGAGAGGGAGAGAGAGAGAGAGAGAGTGA
>Ga0126342_10014453_pt1 | contig 13942 bp, 10 predicted proteins | sample Cyp1metagenome_FD_92528 | JGI IMG/M metagenome (GOLD analysis project Ga0126342, IMG submission 92528) | Coral microbial communities from Lord Howe Island, Old Settlement Bay, Australia - Cyphastrea 1 metagenome | ecosystem: Host-associated > Invertebrates > Cnidaria > Coral ...
ATAGATATAGATAGATATAGATAGATATAGATAGATATAGATAGATATAGATAGATATAGATAGATATAGATAGATATAGATAGATATAGATAGATAGATAGATAGATATAGATAGATAGATAGATAGATAGAGATAGATAGATAGATAGATAGGTAAATAGATAAATAGATAGATAGATAGATAAATAGAAAGATCGATAGAGAGGTAGAGAGATATGGAGATGCATATATATATAATTCTTATATTGTGTGTGTGATATATTCATCCCAAGTTGAGGCGTAGAAACGGGCAGATATAGGAAAGGCCTAGCCGTAGCCGGCTAAAGTTGTCCTTCCGACGGCCCCATGCTGTTGTGAACACCTACAGTTGTTCAAATGATCAAAGCCATGCGCTTTTAAATGGGAAATCATGCTAGTATCTCCTTGCATGGAACATCTAGTGTCAACTGAAAATAGGGTGCACCCATTCCATTGATCAACAATCACGATCCCGCTATTTTTAATCAACATTTGAGGATATGTGGCGGTAAACCTCATTTTCAGGCAAAGCCATGTTATAACATAAGTTGGCCCTTCTGAATGGTATGAAATGAACCATATAGTCTCACCCTAAAATTGTTAACTTCCACGATCATTCACGTTGTTCCATGTTGTTCCCATCTCAAGCCAGCTCCTTTGACTGTCCAGCGGCATATTGGGAGCCTTGCCCCGGAAATAGCAACCCCACGGCCAGCTTGCTGGACCCCGATGTCGCTGCCGGTGCAGGCAATGCTTTGGCTGCAGGCGCGGCGATCCTGGCCAGACCATTTCAGGGTTTGTCATTCATGGGTGGCAACTGGTGGGATAGCAAGTAGTATAGGAAATACTCTACAATCTTGAAATACCAAAAACCATTTTTGAGAGATTTGAGGAAAAATGACGAACATTGAGAAAAAGTAAGCTCAATGTTTAACAAAGAACAAAGTAATGAACACAACATAAAGAATCTGAAAGGACATCAAAAAATCAGGACGATGGCTCTGTCCCAGAGAACGCCGACAATATAGTTTTGGCTGCCTCCTCTAATCACTGCTTTAATCTAATATATATATATAATACCTGAATAGCACCCCTTGGGACAAATCTATGCTTTGGAGCAGGAGGAGATATATAGATATTATAGATATTATATATATATATAGATATAGACCGTTCCTCCATGTTGTTCCATTTCTTCCCCCACATATTCCCTAAAACTGGAGATTTTCCATCCCTTCACCGAGGAAAAATTCCCTCCCAGCTGCCAAGCGTCTCCGCGGCATCCTTAATGGCCGCCGCCGAAGCCATCTTGATCCCGGCAAACTGCTGCACCGCTTTCCTGGGAGCGGATTATCCAAAATGGACCAAACGTTTTGCTAGGCAAGCCAGCGACAAATGATATAAATAAATAAATAAATAATATATATATATTACATATATATATTTATATATATTTATATATATATATATGTGTTGGTAAACTCCCACTATAGTGATAAAATGTGAGAAATTACGGTTCTATATCTGTATGGGGCTTATTGAAAAATAAGTCGAAATACTGATTTGAGATATGTGAACATGCGAGGCAGAAAGGTATCAGAGCTCGAACAGCGCCAACAGCTCTTGCATGAAAAGGGCATGACGCATCTAAAGTGGTTTGACTCAAGAATGGGATATATGCTCTCTCTCTCTCTCTCTAACTGGTTTTAATCTCAAACGATACAGTAATGGGAACATCATCTACAGTTCAATACAAGTGGATGTCATCTTGTCGTGATTGTGTCAGGAAGGTAGGTTAGGATCAAGGAATTTCTGAAACGGATCCTGGATTGCGCATGGGGGAGTGCCCTATGTGTGTGCTGACATGTTTCCTAGTTTTCCATCCTGCTTGAAACGTTGCTAGTATCTGTTGAGCATCACTCCAATGCATATTAGAGCCGACTACGTCAAGAAGCCATTTGTTGGCCAATATACTTGCTGATACCGGCTAACTCTGACAATTCACCACAGCCTTTTAAAACTAGGATGTGAAAATGCATCCATCAAAACGGCCAAAGATTTTTATTCAGGAAAACACCGCTTCACCTTGCGGTTTGCACACCATAAAATCCCCAATTACTTGTGGGGATCTAAAAAAACATAAATGAAATACCCCCCATGTCCCATTAATTCACCATGTATGATGTGTATATATATGTATGTATATATATATATGGAATCATTTCCACATATATGGTTTCATTTCCACAAGGTGTCATCCCCCAGTTATTGGTTGATATATAAATATATAATCCCCGTAAATTTCCTATAGCTGTATCATGATGTATCTACCGACCAAACCACTACGCTCCAAGCGTCTGCGCAGCAGATGCGACGAAGGGATCCGCATCGCTCAAACACATCTCCACCTGGAAACTTCTAATGGTTTTAGTGTCTGAGATAATGTATGTAGAATCCAGCATGGAGCCTTCAAGATTTTTTAGAGCACCATTTGATTTATACTTTAGTGAGATTATACCATATGAAATGTGCATTCGTCACTTTGCATATTGAGCATCTATAACCTCCATAGATCAGTTTAGGTCATCACACCCAGGGCGAGTTCAGAGGCAATGTTGAGGATAAGAAGTGATGGTGTCCAACTCGGCTGTGACTTTTTACATCTTTTTACTATATAAATCCATCACCACCACCATACTGAACCATATGCGTCCTCGAAATCTAGGATAGACCGGACACAAATGGGACAGCCTCAGTGATTAGTACTCCCAAAGAAATGTTTGTTGGTTTACAGCCGCCAGTCAAGTGTAGACGATCTCATAACCCCATTAAAATTCAGGCAAATTCATTAAACACCTATTAAGTCTCTTTAATCATTAAAAAACAATTTAACATTCTTCAAACAAATATGGAAAAAAAACACTAAGAATATCAATCATTCAACTCCACGAAAATCCAATTAATATCATTTTCATGTGGTAAACCCAGAGGCATGAGCCAAATCATAACCATTTTGATGGGTACCGGTACTATAAACATCTATAAACAATCCCCAGTCGTGGTAGGTTTATGGCAGCCAGGGTTGCCCACATTATAAACATCAACTATGGGTAATTCCATTACAAACCATTACCAACCATTTTACAGTATATTTGTCATTATATTCACCATTGCATTAACTATTATTCTAACCATTATTGAGACCTTAAACATAGTTAAACGTTACAACAAATCTCTTAAAATTCATTAACACCTATTAAAACCTATGAACATTTCAAAGAAACCTATGCAACATCTATAATGTGGGCTCCTGATTAGTGGGTGGATCCGCTATTGTGTATTTTTCCAAAACAATTCAGGATCTGTGGAAATAATTCAGGGCCCCCGATACTAATCAGGATCCAACAGTATTTAAAACCTATGAGCATCTCAAAGAAATCTATGCAATTTCTATAATTATTCATATAAAATCTATGAACATTAAACATCCACAAACATCCTATAACGAACCTCCAGCGTCCAGTCGTTCCCTTTCCCACCCTTCACCTCCTCCTCGAAACAGGCGCCGCGTTCGCCCATCTCCGTCAGGGCCTGAATGGCCGTGGCCCGCGTCTTGGCGTCCGGGTTGCCGGTCAAACGGCAGACCTGTCCGGGGGTTCAGGGATGCCTGGGGACGGTGGCTGAGATTTTTCGGTGATGCAAAGCATGGTGCTATACTTAGATGGGCCATGGGATGTTGCCGATTCCTGGTTAGTAACTGGGGATTTGTTACCCTCTATATCCCAATTATAATCTATTTACTGACTAGTTAACTAATTCCATGGCTCATCTAAGTAAGCTATGTAAAGTAATAAGACCACCAGATGTTGATGGTTTATAGCACCCACTAGTGGCAAAATTAATCAAAATTGATCAAACATATAGCACCCAAAATTATAAATTGGTTTATATTCCCACCAGTATACCATACCCAGTCATCCAAGGACCCACCGTCCCAACCTCCGATGCATACATCTGGCCCAGCTCGCCACAGCCGGCAACGGCTTTCACGGCAGCGCAGCGCACCAAAGGCGACTTGTCGTTGAACAACTTACCTAAAAATGAAAGATGGCCAGGACTCAGGTACCGATTTATTGGAGAGATCTACCATACATAAGGCATCATAAGGCCTATTTTTTCAGGGCTATGTAGATATACGCATATACGGCAATTTCCCTCTGAGGTGTTGCCAGAAGTCCAGAAGTCATCAAAACTAGTAGGCCTTGCTCTCGATATAATAATAATCGAAAACAAAACATTGACGTAAAGTGACCCAGCTTATCTTGTGCTCGTGAGACAACTTCCACATAAGCAACGTAACAAGGAAAGTCCATGTCCTGCAAGAAGAAGCCACGACGAAACTGGTCGTCATAGGCCGAAGCAGTTGCACGAAACATGTGCGTTCTTTAAATTTGGTCATCGCAACGTTTTGCGCCGCCTGCTCATTATACGCAGGACTGGACCCTTGCAAGTGCCCAACCTGGCGCCGTTGGCACTTCGCTATATGTAGTGCTCAACGTCCGTTGAGCCGTGCGACCGGAAGCATTTCATACAACTACATGTGCGGTAAGCCTGGACGGACGCCGTTTTGCTGGGCAGCTGCTGACCGCCAGAAGGCGTTGCCGCGTGCCAAGCAATGCTGGTATATATTTGAAAGGCATCCCCACCATATAGCCACTTTGCAGACTCCGCAACATCTACGCAACATGGATGTTTCTCTAACTCGCGCTACCCCAACACCATCTGTTTCGCTACAGTATATTAAAATATATTAAATTATACTATTTTGGGGACTAGGAGCTGAAATGATTTTGTCTCTCCCAAATGTCCGTTCATCAGCCAAACAACAGCAAAGGCCAGTGCGCAGCCTGTCTTGATCCATCGCAGGAGGTGCGGCATCTACAGATGGACCAAACTGAGCACACCTAGCAGGGTCTAAGCGGACATAGTCCCTATCCCTTGTAGGGATCATTGCGGCTGAAATTTCATTGCCTGGGTGAGCTAAGGGCTGCTGAGTTTTGGTACTCTACCTCAGGCGCTCCTCATCAATCGAAGCTGGATTTCCATCTGGTGACGGAGGATATCCTCTAGCAGGTCTAGCCTGCCCAGATCCCCAGATCCGTAGTGGGAGATCTGGATCTAGAGGATTTACCAGCTGATCGGCTGCAGGAAATCCCATTCCCCAAAATATGTGGAACGGAAGGGCGGAGAATCCCAGAACACCCTTGGAAACAGGTTGAGATTCTAAACACTACCATTTCTTCTCTGAGATTCTTCACCCTGCTGTTCAGAACATGTTCAGAAAACCTCTGCACAGTACCATGACCTCTGCATCAGTTCATCCAAACAACTGCGATATCCTTTATGTTCCTGTATGTTCCTGTTTTCTAGAATGCCCATCTTGTCCAAAGATGTTGGGACCGGGACCCCATCACCAGGCAGAATCTTGGCTATCAACTCCATCGCCACCAAGCTGCACAAAGGTTCCAAGAAGGCTTCTGCCTCATCGCCCATGCAGGAGAGACTCTCCACCGCACTGGCCTGCACGAGGCGAAGCAAATTCTTAGCATTCCGTCCCTGTGAAGGATCACCTTTTCCTGCAATGATAGGAGCAAGAACACAGACACTATGTTCAAAAAAAAAACTCGTTCCAAAGTGACCCTCTACCACACTTTACCACCCGGTCATCAATTGGTCATCTATGTTCCTTGTTCCTTCAGCCTACGCCTCAGCCCACCAGCCCTGTTCGTCCCTTTTTTGGATCCTGCTGGGATCTTCCAAGCCCCTGGAGCCCTTGGAGGCCTTCACCATGGGACTGGCATCCTGCAGCAGCTCCGCCACCGCCGCTGCGCTGGACGAGGAGCTCTTCAGCTGCCCCAGGGCGCGGCACGCGGCCGCGGCCACGGCGGGCGCCGGGTCCTTCCTGGGACCAACGCTGGGAAGGAACGGTGGAAGCCACGTCCAAAAAAAGAGGATCCAATAGGATCGAAGCAAGAAGGGTGATCTAAACTGGGGAAAGTGCTGATTTAAGTGGGAAAAAATGTGATTTGAATTGGGGAGAATGGTGATAAACTGGGGAAAATGGTGATTTAAACTGGGAAAAAATATGATTTAGATTGGGAAAATATGGGAAAATGACAATTGTGATTTAGGTGGGGGAAACATGTGATTTAAGTAAGCAACATTTTGGATATTAGGCCGGAAAAAATAGTGATTCAACAAACAATTGACCTTTTTCATGGAATATAGTTATATATATATATAATATAGTTTCTATATAGTTGGGGTACAGCATGTGAACTCAAATGGCTCTGACTCAAATGGCTCTGACATGAGAGGTGTCAAAAACCGCTCAATGGTCATTTTATTACTGGGAATGACATGGAAAAAATAAGACATTGATCCTTTGAGACTTCAAACCTGTGGGATCTAAATGAGCAAAATTCGAGAACACACGATGACAATTCAACCTGCAATACAAAACGGTGATATCCAACAACAATTTCTGATTTTGGCATGATTTAGAAAAAAGTGACGGGGCTGTCCAAACTTAGGCAGCAAAGCAATGGTGATTGAATCCCAACTCGCTATGTTCCAATGCACAAAATCGGGGCTTTGATCATTTAGGCGGCACGACTAGCGTGCCGCTGCCATCAGCTCGCAGAATCCAGGGCAGCGAACACCAGTGGCTTCCCCACATTGCTGATGGCATCTGTTGGCCATGTCTGTTCCCAAGGGATTTTGAACCCCCCCAGTGCAAGCAAACTCCCATCTTGGGCAAAGTATAACAAGTCCCAAAAACATCCATTTATAACTTCCAACATTCCAACATCTAAATCCAGTGATTGATGCATATATTTAGTGAGTCCTAAACTTCCATTTGGTACTTTCGGTAAAAAATCCCGACCAGGAATTGGGCAACCCAAGTTGGGACACTTTCCATTCCCAACCACCTCTGATGGCTTTTTGCTCGATGTGTGGTGGGAGTGACCAAGACCTATCGTGAACACTCCCATCTTGTCCAAGCATCAGGAGGTCAATGAATTGGGACTCCATCCCTGGGCATGGTGCCATGGGACATCATGGACAGAAGTGAGCACTCAAAGTTCCAGACCCAGAACTCGTGGAGTATTCCCATCCCCTAAAACAACCATTCCCCAAGCTGTTTGCCGCACGATGTGGAAAGGGACTAGAAGGTGGGGCCAAGGCCAAAGGATAACTGTTGACGGACATAACTTGGTTGCTGATACGAACTCACCTTGTATATAGATACTTGTATGTCAACATTGTATGTGCACATGTCTATGGGTGAACGATCACGAGTCGGATCACGGGCGACCCAGCCCAGCGTTGGTGGGCCGGTGATGTCACTGCAATGTTCCAAGGCCTTACCATTAAAACAGGCATCACCGTGGTCAATCGATCCATATTCCTGGTGAAAAAATCCCATGAATAGCTGATGAAGTCCCATCATAAGAAGTACACACACAGATAGATATATATATATATATATATATACATATGTTTATAATTATAAACCGTATTTTATAGGCACAGCAAAAAAAACATATATAATATATATCAAAAAAACATAAAAAAAAAACATGTAGCTGGTAAATTGGTGACTAGTTATTAACAACCAGCTAGTGAATCAGTCCGAGGAACGATCTGGGTCCAGCCCAATCTGTATCAGGGCATTGATGGCTCCGGCACGCCTTTTCGGCAAGAGTTCAGGGGGGGCTGTGCGGTGAGAAACTCTTCGCACACTCAAGTGGACTGGTTTACGACAGTTGTGCAGGAAACCATGAATTCTATCAAAGAAGGGGTGTCCCTGTAATTTTCCCCACCAATTCTGGGAGACATGGAACCCACGGGACATCGCGGGACTCTAAATGAACAAGAAGACCCAAGGAGGACAGAGACAAACACCCAACTGCATTGGAAGAAAAGCAGAACCGGCTATACCCTCCAGTCATTTCACAGTTTGCTATGGAAAATCACCATTGTTAAGAGCTAAATCATTTAGACATCAGCCACATTGGGCCATTGTCCATGGCAAACTGTAACAAATTACCGGAACAACCAGAAAAAACACAGGATCCAAGTCCGAGTCGTGGCTCAGAATTGGCTCCAAATGAAGTGGCCGACCAAACAACACAGAGGGACTTCTGTTCAAAGTAGCCTGTCGTGATCAAACATTGCTATTCAAAATATTTCAAAATCCATGATTTGTGGATGTGTTTTTTCTCATTGAAAATCATGTTGAATGGATGTTCCAAAAAAAATGGCACATCTTCCTTTGATTCCCCATATCTGGGGGATTCCCAGCCATGTTTCATGACACCGGACGTTCGTCACAAATCAGTGGCAGCCAAGGCTCACTTCCCAATCCTTTGAGCTGAGAAGGTCCAGCAACTTCCCAACGCAACTTGCGCCTGGGGGGAAAGATAGGGAAACACTTCCATAACCAGAAAAAAGGTTGAAACAAAATCAACATATGGCAGTGTGTCAAAACCTTGTACCCCTGGTGAACATCAAAATATATCAAAATAGCTGGTAAATGGATGTTCATCCCACTAAAAATGTATCTATAGGTATTGACCCATACCCATATGAGTCAAGTGGGACGACAATAATCATCATCACATGGAGGGATTGAGATAAAGATGATAAAGGAACGAGAAAGTACTTGTTGACCAGTAAAGCAGCAGCTGAAACAAACTCGACCAGGAGAAACACAAACATGAAGAAACCATACTGCTTGGTGTTTTTGTGACTTGGGGATCCCATAGATGACTAGTTGCCTGAATAGTACCATCTGCTAATCCAGCCTAGCCATGGGAACCCCGTTTGTGAACGGAGACGTGATCAAAGACTCTGTAAATGTGAGATTGATGACTTGATTGTCAAAAGTAAGCCATGTTTGATGTTTGTTGGCGTTTATTTCCACGAACGAATCTGAATCCTTTGACACCTACTGGATCATGTGCCGCAAGCAGGGCGCACACTGCCTCCCTGGTTGACCCTGGTCGCCTCCCAAAATGCCCAACGCATGTGCAGCCGCACACGCGGGCTTTCGCAAGACGTCGGGAGTCTTGGGCATCACGCCGGCCGCCGCCAACATATGCGTGGAAATGTCTTCCTGGTTGGTGGGAACTTGGTTCAGGTGGCCATACTCATTGGCCATGTACCCCATGGTATCTCAGTGGTACTACATCACCTTATCAGTCTTATCATGATCTTCAAACTTGAAAGTGTTCAAAACCCATTTCATTCACCAGAAAAAATATGTCCAATCCATGTTTCCCGTAGTGCCATTCATGTAATCCCATCCCCCTTACATTTCCCTTGATGTGGATCCCAAAATTGTTTCTCAAAGGGGTGTTTAGTACTGGGGCTATGAGGGCGACGGTATTGTTAGGATGTTAGGGGGTTTAACCTAATTTTTCAAACCCAAACGGATATTGTTGGGGTTAAATCACCATCAGTCTATCCTCATGAAATCATCATGAAATCACAATTTTTCGCTAGTTGAATCATCATGTTCCTTGGTTGAATCACCAGTTTTCCTTCCATCATCTTCCTTCACTCGCGATTTTCCAGGCAGCGGAAGCCAAGCCAAGTCTCGCTCTCGTTCCCCAAGGCCGCTTCCAATGCCGCCACGTGCTCCGCCGCGGCGGGGCCCATGCCACTGAGCACATAGGCGGCAGCGGCCACGACGCCCGGGGAGGCGTCCTTCAAGAACTTGCCCATCACGGGGGCCTGGAGCAATGAAAACTGGGAAATAACAGGATTTACCCTCTTGTAAACAAACATAGCTATTGAAATTGGCAATTTATAGGTGATTTACCCATTAAAAATTGTGAGTGTCCATAGTTATGTTAGTTTACTAGAGGGTATATGGTGTTCATAATGGGAGTTGAATGGGGGAATCATTGTTAATTAATGGGATTTCGTGGATGTAAAATGTTTTAAACTTGCGTAAAAGCACCAATTACACAGAGTTGCTCCAAACACCCCAAAGTACAAGGGGGTTTATTGGTGCATAGCTGCATAGCTATAGGCTAATTGAGCGATGATTACAACTATAGTTGGATCGCTTTAGAAACCCCAAAAGCATAAGTCGTTACAAAACGGAAGGCTTTATGATCATTAAGAATAGTTGCTTTAGAAGCCTGAAATAAGGGTTTCCCCATACATCCAGACTTATAAACCATCATTCCAATGAGGTCACAGTGCGGTCATGATTCTTCATCCAGATAAAACCAAAAAAAAAACTAGAATCTAGAACTAGGATGCCGCATCCACTTGCAACCCTCTAATAGATCTCATGGCCTGGGAAGATTTGATGGGTTCTTCACCCATTTCTTGTTGTTAAACTAGATATCGTTATACCATGTTATACCTAACTATCATCTTTCAACCCTCTATCATTTATCATCTATCCCATGTCTGAAGTTAAACTAGATTGTTATACCCAACTATCCAACCCTCTATCATCTATCATCATTATCTAATTGGTGGTTTCAACCCCCCTGAAAAATATGAAAGTCAGATTGGATCATCCCAACTATTGGGGAAAATAAAATTCATGTTCCAAACCACCAACCAATTTTCGCCATGGAGATTATCCAAATGTGATTCTATTTTAGTGGGAAACTGATGGGAAATCGTAGCATTTTAGTGGGAATCTCCAACTATTGGCTTACCCTCTGGTAAAGAGCCACATAACTATGGAAAATCACCATTTTCAATGGGTAAATCCAGTATAAATAGGCCATCTATACCATGGCTATGTTAACCAGAGGGTATCATCTTTGATGGGACGATTTCCCATGATTTCCCACGAAAATCAGAGCCGTGGAGATTCCCCTCTCCGCCTGCGCCGAAGCCTTGGTTCCCAAGGTCTTCAGCGTCTTGGCGCAGGCCACGCGCACGTAGCTGTCGCCCGACATCCGCCTGTGGCTACCACGACGAAACGAGCTCCGGCTGGGAAAACATGGGGAAAACCTTGGGGGAAATCTACCAAAGACGCCACAATTAGGTGAAATCTGATCCGAAACATCGTGATTTGCATCGCTGTCTATCTTTTGTTTTAGAGGCCATATGGGATTTAAATGGATCCAAATGGATTTATACTGGATTTGTTTAGAGTATTTAAGTCGATTTAAAGTTAGTAAGTGGGTCATAATATCAGTTAAAAGTAGTGAAGGGTTAATTAGCCCGGCAACCGGGGATAGAACCCTACTTACCGTGAACCGCCTACCGTACGTTTAATTCTACTGGCACGGCACACTGGGTGATAAACCTTGACTAACTATAAAACTGTGATACTATCCCGAAATCGAGGCTGTTTCTAGAGTTTGAGGCTGCTTTTGATGCTTGGGAATTGGAATGACAACCCCAGATACTGGCATATACTGGCAATGTGTATGTGTACCTTAGTACCTATGTTTAACATCACCAAAAGTTGAAGAGTGGCCCGGCCTCATGCAGAACATCAAGCCTAAAGGAAATGATTCAGTAAAGATCGTTTATTGAAATTACTGCATGGGTATGAGTCAGAAACTAAGCCCCTATGTTTGGTTTACCAGATTTCTGTTGCATAAATCGTACGTGATTGATTGGTTACAGAAAGCCACAGTACAAACAATTACCCCTTATCATAAGATTGCCCATAATATCACCCATAATTCCCCCATCATACTTCCCAATAATATCCTAATGATATGTCCATTTGAATATTCCCTACACTATGTTCATATCCCGATGAAAGATTGTAGTAACCTCATATGAATGGTGAAAAACCTTTTACTAGATTTAATGGGAATATAGTCCATCTAGTTTGACCATGGCACAAATGAATTAACGATTTTGAGGGTGTAAATGATGGTAAAGAAGACTGTTCACCCATTCTCTTTATGACCTCTCTATTATAGTATCACCTGTCCCCAGTGTCAACAAAGGTTTTGATGGTAGAACCAGGACCTATTCTTCACACCACGGATTTTAATCCAAATTTTGTCATAGTGAAACTTCCATTTTTCATCCATTTTTTCCTTCATTGCGAATGGTGAAATCATGTGGAAATCCTATGTTGTTTTTCTCATTTTTCGTGGTGAAACTGCCATTTTTTCCACGTTTTCCCAGGCATTTCCCCACCGCACTGCGCCACGGCACTGCGCCAGCGCTGCCGAGGCCGCCTCCGCGCCTTCCATGCCGCGCAGCGCCTCGGCAGCGGCCACTTGAACCTCAGCGGAGGGCCAAACATTGGAATGTGATTTAATGGGATTATATGGTGATTTAGTGGATAGTGATTCAATGGGATTTTATAGCGATTCAATGGGATATTAATGGGATATACCCTCTGGTTATGTCAAAATAGCTATTGAAAATGGCCATTTATAGTGGATTTACCCATTGGAAATGGTGATTTTCCATAGTTATGTTAGTTTTCCATAGTTATGTTGGAATATACCCTCTGGTAATGACTAACAGTTTGCTATTGAAAATGGCCATTTAGTTCGTTGATTTACCTCTGAAAAATGGTGATATTCCAGAAAACTGGTTGGTGGTTGACGATTACCCTCTGAAAAATGATGGAGTTCGTCAGTTGGGATGATGACATTCCCAACTGAATGGAACAATAAAAAATGTTCCAAACCACCAACCAGGAATGTTGTTGTTGGAATACCCTCTGGTAAACATGCAAAAAACTATTGAAAATGATCATTTATATATTTATACTTGATTTACCCAGCTATAAAATGGTGGATCTTTCCATAGTTATGTAAACGTTTACCAGAGGGTAAAGGGGAAAAAACAAGTTATGAAATTATATATATATATATTCATAATATTGAGGGAAACATCCATGTTTTCATGTTTTTTTTCCCAGTTATTGTAATTGTAACTATTTCCACGTATTTCCCCAGCTATAAGTCATATACAATCCATCACCGTGCGTTACATGTTTTCCATGATTTCTATTGATGTCCAGTATTTTCCACTTGATAATTACCAAAAGTCCAGGATGTTTATTTATTTTCCAGTTATTTCCATCTATTTCCCATGTATAAGCCACACACACACATATATATATATATACCCTCTGGTGAACTAACATAGCAATGGAAAATGGCCATGTATAGTGGATTTTCCCATGAAAAATGGTGATTTTCCATTGCTATGTTAGTTCACCAGAGGGTATATATATAATAATATAATCCAATCTAAAACCGGGTTTGGCACGGTCACCGGTCACCGCCCTCAACTGCCCTGCCGACTTCCTCCAAGCCGCTCGTGGCTCCTTGTGCGACAGGAGCTTGGCGACGGAGCCACTGTCCACGTTCATGGAGGACAAGGCCTGCGCGACGCCAAGGGGAAGTGCATCCCAGATAGGATCCGTGGTTAATAGGGATTTTGGAGGATGTTATAGGATATATAACCATCAACACATTCGGGACTTATCTGACTTGAATGAATCTAAATCATTACCACATCGGGATGATGCTTAATCCCTTCCCCTTCGTATTAAACTTATTAAACATCCCGCAGAAATCATGGTGTATGTAGGGGTACACTTATAAATTCGCGAATGTGTATGTATATATATATAAATACACTATACTTATATAGCTATAATAAAATCACCATTTTAACAGCAACATTTTACTGTCCATGGGCAACTTTGAACAGCTATGTTAAACCAGGGAGCAGCCCAGTGATGTTCAAATGGTACCGAATCATCCCAGTGCCGACCCGCCATGGCGGCCTTGCACGCGGAGACAATGCTATCCACATCGTCGCCTCGGAAGAGGGCTGCTCTGACGATCAACCCTTGACGTTACATGAACATGCCAGGGAGATGGGTTTCTACATGTC
>Ga0126342_10014454_pt1 | contig 13941 bp, 11 predicted proteins | sample Cyp1metagenome_FD_92528 | JGI IMG/M metagenome (GOLD analysis project Ga0126342, IMG submission 92528) | Coral microbial communities from Lord Howe Island, Old Settlement Bay, Australia - Cyphastrea 1 metagenome | ecosystem: Host-associated > Invertebrates > Cnidaria > Coral ...
TCCTAAAATAATTAGCCCTCCCAATTTAATCATCCATTTTTAATAGGATTTTTCCATTATAAACCAACTATTTTGGGGATCCCATGTATGGAAACCCCCAAATGGTACACCTGGATAACTGACTTGTTTTGTCTTCTTGGGTGTGAACAAATTCTGTGGCATCTCAGGGCACCCCAGCCTGACTTAACTTCATCCACATTTGCATGGAGACTGGTCCACCTATTTGGTGATAAGCCCCCTTCCAATTTGGTGCTATCACCCTTCGGCTCCTCGGTTTACCCAGTTCTTTCCCAATGTTTTGCTGGTTCTAATCACATTTTTGGCTAGTTTTATCATAAGTTGGTGTTGGTCATTGAGTTACTGGTGATAAATGTACCACTCTATAATTAGGTTGTTTTGACTACCAATACACACATTGTCGTCGGTGGCGATGCTGACCCGATGGTGGCCGTGTTGTGGGCAGCATAGCTGCTGGTAGCAACGAGTTCCGGCATGCTACGTAGATAAGATGATGATGATTGCAGCCGCTGCGTAGCTCGCGCAAGCGGCCGAAGCGGCAGTGCCGCTTACTGCAGAGAGTTGAACCTCAGGCAAAGGAGGCCCCGCCCCCCCGCCCCCCCGCCCGCCACAAGCCCAGGCGAACGCTTTCCTCAGCGTAAACGGCACGAATCTGACCCATCTGAATGATCAAATGTTGTTTCGGGCCATTCTGGCCCCATCCTAGTCGAGCTTCGAGCTCGTCAGGTGGTCTGGAATGCCTTCGATAAGAATCAAAAGTGGGACAGCTCCAAAGTATGTGATCAGTGCCAGGAACAACAGCTTGATTGCAACAGCTACAATAGGTGGGAATGGGAGAAGAATGTGCTTCCGTGGTCAAACCACCAGCCATAATCTAACGCGAGTGACCATCGATGGTTTGAGCGACACCTCGAAGGCAATCGATCAGGGACATGAACCGCACGAGGCTTGGATGAGAGGACGCAGTTGTCTGTATCCTTGATGACATAGGGCACAGCCACATCTTGGCGGAGCCACCGACAAGCACCGCTGATTGATCGCACCCGCTTGTTCCAGGCGCCTTGCTGCAAATTGTAATCCAGGATGAACTAAATGAAGGCCAAAGTCGCGCCCAAGCTTGCGCGGTACATTGCGAGGCAAGAGGCCAACCCCTGATGGGTCCGAAGTGGGTGAAGCAGTAAATGATCTGAAGGTCCTGATTGATTCTAATAGTGAGCAGTAATGGGACTAATGTGGTTAAAACAATGCCATATTTACCACCCATTTGGGAATGGTAAACATAGCACCTATAATACTTTTTGAAAATGGTGATGCGGTGATGACTGGTGGATGGTAAACATGGCATTGTTTTAACCACATTGTTAGTATCAGTAGTGATTTGATAGTAATTTGAGGGCTGATGGGATGGGTTTTGCCAAACCCATGGCTAATCTGTGGACGTCAGATAGCGTGATTGCTAGGTCACATCCCCGTACAACTGGAATATAGTCGCCATGTAAACCCTGTAAACCCCATTCACTATGGTGAATCATATTGTATACCCATCCCATCACCCAACATCTTGTGCAGTTGATGGTCACATGCACTTGGTAAAAATGACCCACTTTAGATGATCAATACCTCACTCATATCCATGTCTGGAATCTTTTTATCATCACCCAGCTCAGCCCAAGTTACTCACTTAAGTCACCAGTTTGATGATGAATTTCCCATTTACCATCTGATTTTGTAACATAGCCATGGACAATCACCATTTTTAATAGGTAAACCATCTATAAATGGGCCGTCTATACCATGGCTATGTGAGTCATAACCAGAGGGTACTTGGTGAGAATCCCCTCATCCAGCCCATAACTCGCCTCCAACGCTGATGCTAGATTCCCCAGAAATCATCATCCCAAGATAAGTGAAGTTAAGTGTGTAAACATCCATCATCTCAATCTCATGATATCATCCCATCCCAACCTCTTCAGCTTCCAAGATATGTCCACTCTGCTGCTTCGCCAAGGCTTTCGCCAGGCGCGCTGCTAGCAGCTTCGGCTGCAACTGCAGCGCGCGCTCGGCGCGCGCCTCGCAAAGGGACCATGGGAATGACACGTGGGTGAATCTGAGATAAAAACATGGGGATCATTGAGTAAATAAACGTAAAACATGATGATTTTATATGGGATTAAGATCCTTTTTTCGTAAATGAATCAGCAGTATGAATTGGCTACTGTTGTTCTTGCCAAGCAAAAAACATATCGATTATTATGGATAGGTAGTATGAAATCATCAAATGAGGATAACAAATACCAATGTTCATGGGCTATTTAGATTTGCTTAAGGACCCCAAAATCATCAATTTTTCCTATTGTTTCCCCTCGGAGTGGATTTCCCATTGGGAAAATCAACATTGATCTTGAGCAAATCCTGGTATTTGTCTTCTGATTTCTGGTGGACATCGTCTGCATTCTGGGCATCCCGGGCGATGGCTTCCGGGTATTCCCTGAGCCGCTCGTGGGCCTGCGAACTGGAAAGCGGGTCGAAGCATCAACCATAGGAGAATTCAAGCTAATCCTGTGTGTGTGCATATGGATGTACAGGATGTACATTAAGTATGTAATGCTACCTTGTCCACTGGGTATATGGTTATATGGTCATGTAGCCTCTGGTAAACTAAAATAACTATGGAAAATCACAATTTTTAATGGGACAACTCACTATAAATGGCATTTTCAATAGCGAACTGTTAGTCATTACCAGAGGGTAGCGATTGTATCTCAATATGAATGCCCTCAAGGTTACCCATAATTGATGTCAGCTGATACAAAAATATCTCACCAAGCCCCCAGGCAATCACAAAACAACCCCACGATGGTCGGTGAAAAATCCCCATCATATTTCATTTACCAATTCCAATTGATGGACGATTCAATAGGGAGATGGGAGATGATTGGTTATAATGGTCGGGTTCAAAATCCCCAATTCAATGGCTTGCTGAATGGTTTGCCATTTGAATCATTACCCTCTGGTAAACTAACATAACTATTGAAAATCACCATTTTTAATGGGGAAATCCACTATTAATGGTCATTTTCAATAGCTATGTTAAATTACCAGAGGGTAGATGCTGAAGAAAGCCAGCACTTCTTTGACTTGTGCTTAAACCAGAAGACCTTTGCTGGCGACTCCCCCATTTAAAAACCAGCCATTTTGATGGGGCCGCTACTCACCTGTGCAGCCAAGGCGTGACACGCCGCTTGGAAGCGTCGGGAAGAGATGCCCTGGCAATAAAAAAAAGGGAGATCAATGGGAATTTCAGGATCCTAAAATGGAGGTACTGTACCATATTCCAGGCCATATTTTGGGGGTATATCCCCTTACATAGGCCTTTTTTAAATAGGCCAAAAATATATGGAATCGGTACCTCCGTCCTCAATCGGTTCCTAAGTCATGGCCATTGAGGAGATGGTGGAACATGCCCAATCTATAATGTTTGGTTAAGAACACGGATTCCCACGGATGATGACAACCCCCAATATATACTGGTTGGTGGCGCAATAACCCCTCTGAAAAATGATGGAGTTCGTCAATGGGAAGGATGACATCCCATATATGAAATGGAAAATAAAATTCAGGTTCCAAACCACCAACCAGTATATATATGTAAAGGGTAGTTTTTTACCCTCTATAGTAATCAACCAAAACAGGATTTTGAAGACTACGCAAATGAGTTTTGGCATCGGGGTTCCTTATTTCTATGAGCTACTTCTGGGTCCACAATAATCTCCCTAATTGGGGTCATGATCAAAACTGAAAATTAGAAGATAGTTGGCACATGTGATGGATGTTGGAAGATAGTTGCAACATATGATGGTCCTCTGACACTTGACATGCAGACAATCAAAATCAATCAAACCATTCTCCTCTCCCACTATACTGGTCGATTAATAGATACTGTATATCTATTACGGATGCTCATAATCCCCCATGAAATAAGGTAGTTTATGTGCGCATATGATAAGCAATCAATAGTGCTATCTTAAGATGGCCAGCAATTTTTCACCATGAACTGCTGAGAAAGCCAAGGGATCGACATCCACGTCACTTTGTGGCAATGCCTGCAGTGGTGCCCCGAAACAGTTATGGTGCAACATTTCTGAGTTGGCTTAGGTTCACCCATCCCGCAGAGATCACCATATACAGAGATGCTTCCAAATTTAGCTAACAAACTGGGCATCTGTTTGTAGAAAAACAGCAATGATCAGAACTCCTGGCTGAGAGAATAAGCACGGCCAGAATTAAACTCTTAGATCCACCATCTATGGCCAAATAAAAAACATCAACCTTCGAAACTATTTATCAATGGGGTTACCCAAAGAAGCAGCTCCATGTGAATTCTTGCGGATGGGCGGGCATTAACCATCGTACTAATCATATATTCACAACTACTAACCACTATGAACAATATGAATGTAATTAACCACTTTTAACAATTATATATATATTAAATTACTGGGCGTCTTTTAATGAATTACTATTACTAATCCGCCCAATCATAGTGGTTATATAATTACTAATATGAACCATAACTACTATTCATGGATCCACCCAATACTAGTGGCCGATAGTGGTTAATATTGACCATTAACCATTAACCACCATAACCAACCATAGATTAACCACTATCAACAACCATCAACTATTAACAACTATGAACCACTATCAACCATGAGCAATATTAATAGTTCATAGTGGTTCATGGTTGTTTATATTGATAATAACAATATATTAACCATTGTTGTTTAATAGTGCTTAACCACTATTAAACCAAGAACAATGACTATTAATGTTAGTAACCACTATGTTAATCATATTAACCATAAGTTAACGTTAGTAACAACTATTAACCACTAGTAACAACTATTTACCACTATGTTTGTAGCCAATATTGTCCATAGTTAACGTTAGCTGGTTGGTGGTTGACCTACCCCTCTGAAAACTATGAAAGTCAGTTGGGATGATTATTCCCAAAATATGGAAAAAACTCATGTTCCAAACCACCAACCAGTAATGGTTTTTCTAGTTGGTTTACCAACCAAACAACCAGGTGATTTTCCAGTTCGCAAACTGTAGACGTTGGAAATTTCCAGTAACCCCTATGTTAACCATATTAACCATATGTTAACGTTAGTAACAACTATTAACCACTAGTAACAACCAATCAATATTAACCATCCACTATGAACCATTGATATTCTTGGGTGCCCACCTAGAGCTGGGCACCTCATCCCCAGCTGGCTCCAGTGCCGCCGCCACGGCACGTAAGGCGGCCGAGTAGTCCGCCACGCGGTGCCTGCCGGGGGGGACGTTTTTGATCATTGGGAAAGCTTGGGATGATATGGGAAATAACTCTCCTTGATGGTTAAGAAATCTACAAACTATGACTGGTTGGTGGTTTTAACCATCTTGATATAGGAAATACCCTCTGGTCAACTAACACAACTATGGAAAATCACAATTTTTAACGGGAAAACTCACTATAAATGGCCATTTTCCATAGCTATGATGCTGGTTGGCGGTGCAATAACCATCTTGAAAAATATGAAAGTCAATGGGAAGGATTATCCCAAATATATTATGGAAAATAAAAAAAATTGAAACCACCAGCCAGTACAATTGATGGTTAAGAAATCTACAAACTATGAGAACTATCAGAAATTGATGGTCAAGAGCTAAATTTCAGGGATATACCCGCAAAATATGGCTTTATCTCTATATTCAATGGCCATTTCAGGAACCTAAACTGGAGGTGAGCTACCTACCATATATTTTCGGCCTATTTTTCAGGGCTAAATATCCCCACAATTCATATGGCCCAAAATATGGTACTGACGTACCTCCATTTTAGGGTCCTGATTTTTTCCTATTGACTTGGGATGATGCTAAACATCTTACCTGGGGAAAAGTCTACAGATATCCAGGAAATCATAGATGATTGATGGTTAAATCTCTCTAACAACCAATCAACAACGGTATATTTATCAACAATGGTAGTTGAAAAAATGATACTTGGGAAGATACTTGGGAGACAAGTCTACAGAAAATATCACAAAATCATAGATTATTCATGTATATAGTTGGAATAAATAGCGTGTATATGTATGTATCTGGAGTAAATATCCCTATGCCAGCTACAAACCTCCAGTTTACTGTTTAGCGGATTAAGCCATCGTTATAGCCAATCAACTGTATGGGAAAAGTCATGGCCATCCATGACTTGGATGATTTGGGGTATCCCCATGACTTAGGACACCTTACAAACCTCCATACTTGGGGGAAAAACTATTGGAAATCATAGATTTGGGGATGTAGCTGGAATATATGATGTGAGAGAATGGAAACATGGAACTATTTGAAACCACCAACTTATGATACAGGAGATTATAGATTATTGTAGTGAGATTTGATGGAGATAAATCTGGTGGGGAAGCATTAGAATTGTGTGGGCGCAAATCTTTGGGGTAAAGGTTAACGTGAGGATATACATGTGGATTATAGATTGACTGGTTGTAAGTATCAAGCATTTGAAGGGAACATCTACAGGAGATGAAACACAATAGATAGTTGTATAGGAGATATATCATGGGGATGTCTAAAGTCTAAACCTCTGGTAAAGTAGGGACAACATGGGATGATTTACAGATTGGTTTATGCCCCAATCCACATTGCCAGTCAACGCCTCGATCAGGAAACTTGTCTAGTATCGGCTCCTGTTAACCGTCACTATCCGCTCATAGTGGGTAAGGGAATGCCCAAATTGAAAGGAACAGCTCCACAAAAGCCAATACTTGAGGATATGTCCACAAAAGAAAGTCAGGAATATAAAAGGTATATGATCCCATATGACTATTTCTGTAGACTTTTATATATTTCTTTGGGTATCTTATACCTTTTCTACAGGAATATTTCTTTGGGTATTTTGTTCTCAGGAAATATCATCCCAACCATCGGATTCTGAGCCGTTGAGCACAAGAATCCCAACCATCGGATTCGCAAAAAACCTGCAAGGTGAAATTCCGTGGCGACCATGTAATTGACATAACTTGGACATGGTATTACTTGGTAGCCCACTTCAATTGACATGACTTGGTTTTCACTGGCAAGAAGACAATAACACATTCTTGTCCAAACAATGGGATAAATTAGCAACATGAATGAGGATCAATTGTTGATAAACCATGCTATTGAACCAATCAAAGAGGAACAACAGGTCAAGGACTGCTGATCGATGTTGCAAAGTCGCAAATGCAAATCATCCCTCAAATGATTCATCTAGTTTGAAATTGGCTTACTACCCGTCTAGCTATTTATAGTTAAAATCATCATAAACCTTTGTTAAGCCCCTCACTATAGTTACAATGACCCATAAACCCCATTATAACTATAGTTACAGTTACCATACGAACATCATTATAGCTACCCTTTATAGTTATAGCTACCACAGAACCATGACCCCTAGTTATAGCTTAAGAAACCCCTTCCCGCCCCCTGCCTGGCAGTGGCCAGGAGTAATAGGGCACGACCGGTGGAAGGGTCCACGCGCACCGCCTGCGGAAGGTTTAAACTGAAACCGGGGAGGATCAAAATTACCCTCTGGAGGTATAATGCTTTACCGATTTTGGAAATGGCCATTTGAAAAATAGCTATGGTGATTTATATAACCACTATTTTTATGGTGATTTAATGGTTCACAATGGTGAATAATGGGATGAAAATAGGAAACTGACTTTAGCTATCATTTGGTTAGGAAACTCGATTCGTAGCTCCAAACAGCTCCCCATTGAATAGGGAATATCTTTGGAATATGGATACCCATAGCTCCTTAGCTCCTTCCTAACCGCTGGATAGTTAGCCGTGTCTCATCTTAGCCATCCAAGTCTTGCCCAATTTTGACCTATACCCACCTATTGTTTGTAGTGATTTATTGGTTAAACCATGAAAAATCATAAGGGAGTTCTGAGTAATTGTTGCTCCATGAATCGCGCTCTTAGCAGCAACAATAGGGATTTCATCAATGCCATATGAGTGCATACCTTACAGTACCTTTTATCATCATATGATCTATCCAGCAAAAGTGTATAGTAAATCATCCCCAATTTGTACGTTGTAACATGGTGTATAGACACATTTTGGATTCTTCATGTCATAGCCCCCTGTCGTTTTTGATTGTTGATCCCACATCCCGCTGTTGGATAGACCCATACGTCGATTTTGGCCGTATCTGCTCTGATTGTATTCCATTCTATCAATCACCATAGACTCGTTGCTTCAATCGCCAGTCATTGTGGATCTTGTCAAGAACTTTGGGTTAATCACCCAGCTTAGTCCACCCATACCAACGAAATATCCCATGGATTTTCTAAAGTGACCACCTGGATATTGGCTAGGAACTGCTTTATCATCACACATCCACAGTCAATCTTCCATACCCTGCAAAAAGAAAGTTGCTTGGATGACTACATCTCCATTCATCGCAAAAGAATCCGTTGTGCAATCGATTACCCTTCACTAGTCGGTTTCCTTAGTCATCAAAACACACTTTATCACAGAGGTTTGCCCAAAGGTTGGGAGATGCCCTGCCAATCATGAGAATCCATCAGACTTAGATGTGCCCAATCTTTGGGTCAAAACCTCCATATTTTCGGAGATTCGGATCGATTCCATGTAATGTTGGGAACCCAATGCTCCAAAGCTACCATTCGGGGATGGTAAACATATCAACTAAGAAAACATGATCTTGGGGATGGTTTATGGCATTGGGTTTACCACATTAACATATTTTTGGGGAACACACATTCTTGATGGTTGGTTCCATTTTCCTGTTTATAATCCCTATTGTTGATATAAAAGGGGAAATGATGGCCATACTAATAATATCAATACTAGGGACATTGTAAAACTAGACTAGACATTTTTACTGGTATTATAATCCCTATTGTCACAATTAGATATTATGTTCTATCCCCATCATTCTTTATATCATTGTAAGCCATTACCCTCTGGTAGTCATTGACAGTTTGCTATTGATAATGCCCATAGAAATAGTTGATTTACCACCCAAACAATGATGATTTTCAAAGTTATGATCAGATATTTCTATCAAATTATCTGGGTACCCTCTGGTAAACTAACATAGCTATGGAAAATCACCATTCTTAATGGGTAATTCAAATAGCAAAATCCATGGATTTTTTCACGTTCACTGAGAACCATGGCCATAAGGCGGAACCTCCGAGGCAGTCGACAAGGCTTTGCTGTACTCCTCCTGTTGAAGGCGTACGGCGTGCCATGGTGAAAGGTGATGAAAGGTGATGGAAAATAATGGATGTATGGGTTTGGGTTAGTTCTAGTTATGATGGATTAAAAAGCAATATAATATTTTCATAGGAGTATCCGAGTATTATCCAATACTAACCCAGGTGGATTACGAGCCAGCAATTTGCTACAAGGTGTCATGGTCAAAACATGGTATGGTGGGTGATTTAAGCAACAATCATGGGTATATAGCAGGAAAATAATGAACGTAAAACCAATAATACGATGTATGGGTTTTGGCAATCCATGCCATACTGGGAATCCTTGTCGTGGTCATTACATTTCCCTGTGAATGGTGGCATGACCATCGCCCCATATGGGAAGATGACCATCGCTGTATGCCCTAAGCACCTCCTGTTGGCTAAGTTTTGACGCTGCATGTGGCTGTTCAGGTCCCATTTTTCAACACATCCATATATCCGCCATGGGCAAACATAAAAAACATGCCCCTTCCCCTTCCCAAAAAGATAGAAATGTTAAATTGTGGGGAAACCATCATCTTATATACTACCCTCCTGAAAAAATCGATGGTTGCTACCCTCTATTGAATCCTCATGATGCTTAATTCAATACTCCTATTATTGGTGGGTAATCTCCAAACAACTGTATGTATATATATATATATACACATATCCATATATATATATATATCATATCCGTATTATATATATATATCCGCATTTTGTACCACCATTATATATATATATCCATTGTGTTTAAATAGTTTAATACCTCGATTATTGATGGGTCATCTCCATCAAACCCCAAGAATTTTATGCAGGTGGACTCTAGGATACTGCTATTTTTTCTATCAATTTCTGGGTATAATGTGGGTAAACCAATTACATAAACCATCCCGCAGTCATCACCATAAATAGCATAAATAGGTGGTATGAGTACAATTCCCAGTCATGGGTGGTTTGTGGCATTGTTTTACCCGCATTAATCCCATTAATCCCAATAATCAGTATCCATCATTAATCCCATGAAAATCACAACAGTTCTCTATTGAACATGGCCCATTTATAGATTATGTTTTCCCTATTACTATTGAATATGGCCCATTAGCTATGAGATATTGGATTATTTGGGTATATGATAGTGATATACATGGATCTGATGGGACACCAAGATACCAATCATCTGGTTTATGGCATTGTTTTACCCTCTGGTAAACGTTTACAGAACTATGGAAAATCACCATGCTATTCATGGGTAAATCCACTGTTTCTATGGCAATTTTCAATAGCGAACTGTTAGTCATTACCCGAGGGTACCCACATTACCCCATGGTCAGACCCGTCGGGCGCCTTGTTGAGGGCCAGCTGCGCCTCCGCACAGAGCAGCCGCTGCTGCAACGCCGCGCTGGCGGTGCGCCTGTGCGGTGCATCCCTGGTGGACTATCCTCAAGCCACAAAAAATTGACCATTCATACAATTTAAAGTTGATTTATCTGTGAAACGTGGGGGTTTTCCATAGCTATGATGCTGGTTGGTGGTGCAATAACCATCCTGAAAAATATGAAAACCAATGGGAAGGATGACATCCCATATATGAACTGGAAAATAAAAAATGTTTGAAACCACCAACCAGTTAACTATCCTCAACTCACAAAAAATGGACTCAAAATGGGGGTACCCTCAAATCATCCATTTTGATAGGATGTTCCATTGTAAACCATCCGTTTTGGGGTGAGATAATGGTGAGATAGTTGCTGTTGGATTCATGTGAAACTCCACTTGCACTGTTGGGTTTATGGTATATGGAACATTAAAATATTATAGAACTACTTAATATGGGTTGGAAACCAACATCACTTGGGTGATATATATATATATATGTATATATATAAATATCTATATGTGTATATATATATATATATGTATATCTATAAATACATATATGTATATGTATATATATATATATACATCTATATGTATAAAAGTATACTGTAGATAGAACAAAATAGAATTATTGAATCGGAGCTGTACAAATCATACACCAACAAAAACATCTAGTCATTCACCACTTTTTTGGGTGATTTTCTAAGATATTCATGGTCTTTGTGGTCTATAGATGGGCCATGTTCAATAGCAAACTGTTGTGATTAATTACTGATGGACAATGATCGATAATGATGGATAATGATGGACAATGATGGACAATGATGGACAATGATGAACAATGATGGACAATGATGGATAATGATGGATGATGATGGATAATGATGGGCAATGATGGATAATGATGGATAATGATGGACAATGATGGATAATGATGGATAATGCTGGATAATGCTGGATAATGATGGATAATGATGGATAATGATGGATAAGGGTGGATAATGATGGACAATGGTGGATAATGATGGACAATGATGGATAATGGTGGATAATGATGGATATTGATGGATAATGATGGATAATGATGGACAATGATGGATAATGATGGATAATGATGGATAATGATGGGCAATGGTGGATAATGATGGATAATGATGGACAATGATGGATAATGATGGATAACGATGGATAATGGTGGATAATGATGGATAATGATGGAGAATCATGGACAATGATGGATAATGATGGACAATGATGGATAATGATGGATAAGGGTGGATAATGATGGACAATGGTGGATAATGATGGATAATGATGGATAATGGTGGATAGTGATGGATAATGATGGATAATGGTGGATAGTGATGGATAATGATGGACAATGATGGATAATGATGGGTAATGATGGATAATGATGGTTAATGATGGATGATGATGGATGCTGATGGATAATGGTGGACAATGATGGATAATGATGGAAAATGATGGATAATGATGGACAAATTTTGGATAATGATGGACAATGATGGATAATGATGGATAATGATGGATAATGATGGGCAATGATGGATAATGATGGATAATGATGGATCATGATCGACAATGATGGATAATCATGGATAATGATGGATAATGATGGATAAGGGTGGATAATGATGGACAATGGTGGATAATGATGGACAATGATGGATAATGGTGGATAATGATGGATATTGATGGATAATGGTGGATAATGATGGACAATGATGGATAATGATGGATAATGATGGATAATGATGGGCAATGGTGGATAATGATGGATAATGATGGACAATGATGGACAATGATGGATAACGATGGATAATGGTGGATAATGATGGATAATGATGGAGAATGATGGACAATGATGGACAATGATGGATAATGATGGATAATGATGGGCAATGATGGACAATGATGGATAATGATGGATAATGATGGACAATGATGGATAATGATGGATAATGATGGATAATGATGGATAATGATTCTTGGGATTAATATCTTGATCTTCTCATGTTTCTTCAAGACTTCGGAGTTGCCCGTTTTGGGAGCACGTTGTAAACTCGTTTGGAACGCAGGAAATCCTAATTTTTACCAATGGTCAAGTTTTATTGGTACAGGAATGATCAGGGGTTCAGGGTTGAAATTGAGCTGAACATAAGCTTGAAAAGTTCATGAATGGGATCCGTATAGCTAGATAAATTGTGCATGAAACACAAAATAGGTACAATACAGATACAATCAACCCAACATAGGAAGAATATATATATATAGATATATATATATAGATATATCGACTCCACAGCAAATTTCAGACTCCCGTCTTTCCGAATTTTTATTGCAGCTGGATGCGAAAGTTATGACCATCCTGGTTGAAAAATGGATACGCTGCCAAGGTTTACACAGAAAACAGAGTAACGTAAGCATCTAGGGAATTAAGTCCAAAAACAGGGAGAAGTAGGGAGTTAGCGCCAAACACATTATAAGATTAAAACCAAAAAAAGGGTGGTTTAACCTGCACAGATGAGGTCTTCAACAAAGGTTTCTTGGGCCAAAAAAGGAGTCTTTGATGCACTCAACAGACATGGGGGTACAACCATGAATAATGGAGTACAGCCATCAAATATTAGATATCCAGAATGGTTCTACAAACCTGGTGGATGAAACCATCTGATGTTCATCAACTAGATGCTACTTGATGAAGAGTGAAGTCCTGCGGTGACCGTGCCTCAATACCCATGAGTAGTCTTAGATAGCTTTCACAGCAAAACACTCTTACTGCAGGTGATATCGTCTCTTTCCTTGTAGCTATTTGATGTAAAATGGACCCTAAATGGTTCTTTGATGAGATGGTTGATTCTTGGGTTTACACAATTTCACAAACTCAAGCCATATGGTTCATTTGATGGTAATTTCTAGACTTATCATGTTTGGCCACAAATATGTCTCTGGTAAACCCAATGCCATAATGATCAAGGCCACCATGCATCGTCCTGAACACCGCAGGAGCAACCGCCTCAAAGCTAGTCTAGTCTCATTGTCCCTCTGAGTTTTGCTGTCCGGAGAAACAACAAACAACTTGAGGCCGGGGGTGGATGACGAAAGCTAGCGGGGCAGGAGAAAGAAGGAAGGGAAGAGGTGAGTTGCGGAGGGACTGTCAGCATCGTGTCGCGGCATTGTTCGTCCCAACGAGGATGCA
>Ga0126342_10014455_pt1 | contig 13941 bp, 15 predicted proteins | sample Cyp1metagenome_FD_92528 | JGI IMG/M metagenome (GOLD analysis project Ga0126342, IMG submission 92528) | Coral microbial communities from Lord Howe Island, Old Settlement Bay, Australia - Cyphastrea 1 metagenome | ecosystem: Host-associated > Invertebrates > Cnidaria > Coral ...
CCCCCTTTAGCTCTCATTCGAGTTGGTAGCCCCCTAGTAGGTAGCTGACCTGCAATTGCAGGCTTGCCCCATTTGGCCCTCATTTGAGCTTATAAACCCTGTAGGCCGCCAACCTACAGGTCCGAAAGTTGCCCCCTTTAGCTCTCATTCGAGTTGGTAGCCCCGTAGTAGGTTGCTGACTTACTCATTTGGCACTTGTGATGCCTGCAGGCAGCTCCAGCGGATGGGCTGTGGTTGGCCGCAAAAGTCGAGGGCTTGCCTCTGCACCTGTGGCTGTGAGCGAAGCAGAAGAAAATCCCAAGGCAGGAATTGAAGCAAGGTGAAGCAAACATACTCCTAGGAACCCAAAACATGAGATGGATGAAATCGCTCGAACTCTCCCAGTCTCGTTTTCAGCTGCGAGTCTCCAGGCAGCAGATGAAGAGAAACCAGAGAGGAGACAGCTGGTGAAACCCCAGTGAAAGATATTGAAAGAGTGGTGGATTTACAAACATGCTGTATCATGCTGTACTGTTATGTTCTATTTTTTTTTGAAAGAACCCCCCAGTGGCCAAAACATCAAGGTGGTCGTCCAAATCCGGAAAATTGGATATTGAGGCCTCTGCTAATGTAGATATGTGGGGGTGTCGATAAATGGAGGTACCCCAAAATGGATGGTTATTTATAATGGAAAATCCTACTAAAATGGATGATTTGGGGGTACCCCTATTTTAGGAACACCCCATGTGATGATACGTGACATGTTCCAAATCATGCGTGAACGATCTGGACACCCACATTGCAGACGGTGGCTGAATGTTTCACCAAGAGACCCTCGCAGCAGCCCATGGCTGCATTGTGAGGACAGAGGATAATGTTGATACCATTGACTGTCCTGCAGAGTTGGGAGCATAGCTAGCGGCAAGGGCAACTCGAGGTACTGCAACATGTTCACATCAGAGTTTAAGGCTGCGTTTGAATTTGACAGGAGACAGTGCTCATGAAACCAGAGTTATCTTGGAGCGAAAGACTTTGGAGTCACAGTGTAGGGTGGGCTGGGTGCGGTGAAGTGGAACTGGGTCGGGGCTCTATGTTGGTAACCTACAGGGGCGGCAGTAGCTTGCTAGCTTTAGGTGCGGCGAAGTGGTGCTGGCTCATGGCTGTATGTGGCGACCTGAAAGGGCGCAGTAGCTTGTTGGCTTTCAGTGCTGGCTCAGGGCTGCATGTTGGCACCTACAGGGGCGGCGAAGTTGAGTTAGCTGGGGCTCAAGAGTTGGAGGTCCTCAAAGGCCAAGCAGGAAGTTAGCTCGCACTGGCTGGTTGGGGCGAAGTGGTTGCAGCTTCGGGCTGCAGGTGTGCCTGCAGAGCTTCGAGGCTAAAAGTTGGAAGAAAGGCAAAGTAGCTTGCAAGGACGAGTGAGGTTGGAGTAAACCAGGAAGGTGGCAGCGTGTGGCAGCAATATCAACAGCTTGCTACGGTCAAGCCAAACAAACAGGAGCTGGCTTGTGGCTGTAGGTTTGGCAAGCTGGGCAAGCAGGACCCGCAGGGCAAAGTGGTAAGCAGGGGAGTGCGCAAGGGTCGGGTGGGGCGAAGCCGGTTACCCTGATGGGCTGCAGGTGGGCAACCTAAAGAGCCGATGTGGAGGTTAAGGTTTTGAGTCACGGGGCAGACGCGGGCTACAGTAGCTTCAATGCGTGATGTCCCAAAACAGAAGACACTTAAAAAAGCTTACTTGTCAGAATGATAAATGAAGTTTCGCCTAGATACCTGTTCATGATTGGTGCTAGTGTTTGTCTCTTTTCTTCTTGGTGAGGCAGCACTCCTTACATCCGCGTTTGTTTTTTTTTAATGGCAAGTGTAGAAGGTCATATTTGAAAGTCAAGAGCGGAGCGGCAACAAACACAGTATATGGAGCTATGTTGGAAAGTCAAGAGAAGTAATGTTCAAAAGCCAAGATCGTAGCAGCAAGAACGTAGCAGGAAATGATGTTTGAAAGTCAAGGGCGTAGCAACAACAAACAGGAAGTTATGCTGAGCCCAGTGGTTAAACCTAATTTCTGTATTTATGAGTATGTATGTATGCATGCATGCATGCATGCATGCATGCCATGAATGCACGTCTGTCTGTTTGTCTGTCTGTATGTCTGTATGTCTGCATGTCTGCATGTCTGTATGTATGTATGTCTATGTATATATATATATATATACGTGTATATATATATATATATGTATGGATGGATGGATGTATGGATGTATGGATGTATGTATGTAATGTAATGTAATGTAATGTAATGTAATGTAATGTAATGTAATGTAATGTAATGTAATGTAATGTAATGTAATGTAATGTATATATATATATATTTAAATGCTGAATAATCTATATAGAAGGAGTCGGGTATATACTTAGTATTGTTAAGTACTCGTGCGCCCAATTTTCTCCGTAAAATAGTAGTTAGTAGTAAACCCAATTTCCAATCCGTTCGAATCTGTCCATCCTTGTTCAAGTATCATAATAAGGTCTTTTTATCCCCATGTATGAGGTCTGTAATCATAAGGCCCGCAGGGCCCGTAGAGCCCGTGGGGCCTGAGGGCCCGTGGAGCCCGTGGGTGTTGGGAAGGGCTCTTCTCGGGCAAGCCTGTGATCACATCGCTTTGATCGCACGACCAAGCAGGGTGGCATGTGTCGTCGGCTACGAAGGCCAGTTTCACACCGATACAGGTGGAGTTTGAGAATCAGAACGCGCTGCAAAAAAAAAACAAACACGTTTAAACTGCTCGTTTTTTCTGCAGAGTGGTATCTGACAGGAAAACGCAAGCGCATCTCCTAGTTCTGACAGAAAACAAATACTCGATGCTGTGGTAGGGCAGAAAACACATCTACCAGAAAACACATCCCCAAAACCAAACTTGGATGTCAAGAGAGCGCATCCCGAACAAAAGATTGACGGACGAAATACACACACAGACACAAAACGAAAAAAACAAAACCTTTGACACAACTCATTCACTAGAGAATTGCCGAGCCAACAAATCGACCTTGGACCAATGGTTTCGATCTGTCGCCAGCCCGGTCCAGCTTTCCACCAAGGAGCGATAATTAGTCTTGCATAAACAGCACGCCTTCCCATCCTGCAACCTTGAGCCCAAAAACTTATCAACTGTCTCAACCTTTCATTCATGCCCAAGACCGAACAAAAATCATCTCTGCAGCAAATCATTTTTTTGCTAACTTCAGCTATCCCTACCCCAAAGAAAACGCTGCTCAATGAAGTTTATGCATGAGTTGCCTCAGGCTATATATAATATGTTTCCTCATGTAATGAGTTTAGATGTATGACTGGGGGACATCACACCTGTTGCAATGGCCGGATGGACAAAGTGGAGTTACTAGCTTGGGGCTGATTGGCAACCTATGCACGGTGAGGAGCTACAGCGTAATGTTGTTGCTTTTGCAGGTCCGGAGATCTCACCCAAGTCCCTGAGGCGCGCTGTCGGCTTCACACGGGGCATCATGACAGCGAAATCACAGTTTCTCCAGACATGCTGATATCTTATCTGCAAGAAAGAGCTACAGTGACACTGATAATTTCGCTGGCTTGGATCATTGGTTAGCACATGTTAGCACGTTTTCGCCCATGTCTCCCAGCCTTCCAGCGTGTGATAGTAACTAAACCGCTTAAATGCGCATCTCCAGGCCTTGTCAGGAAGCGGTACAGAAGAATGAAAACCAACACCGAAGATCCCTTTGTATAGTGGCACCCCCAACTTCTTATTGCAAAAACAGGATTTGCTTGAAATTTACGTACCCTCCACCCTGCTGGAGAAAGATGCTACTCCCCACCTAACTGCGGCTGCAAATCCAATCTGTTCAAAAATTTGGATGCAAACATGTTCCTCTGGAGAGAACCCAACAAGTACTGTACAGCAGAGGGGGTCTCAGATGTTTGCAGGCAGACGATGTCCAGGAGGAAGATGAGGTCTGGATTTGGGCTGTTGCTGAATCGCTGAAACTGCACCAGGTGGCAACAATGAAACCAACGATAAGTGAGACTAATCAGGGCAGTAAACAGATCCATGATCAAAAAACATGATCTCGATCACTACCATGATCACGATCGCTGGCTGTTAAGGTCCTTCTTGTCATGGCTCCACCTTGATAGACACAGCAATAGTGATGGGCATGACCATTCGTGTCATCACCTTGGATGCAAGATGTTAGCTCATGTTAGCTCACGTTAGTTCAATTATTTCTTTTAGCTTATGACACTTCTCTTCAGACACACCCCACCAATTTGGGCCATGCAGGAGAGTGAAGATGGCAGTAGCGCTGGAGAGTGGGTGACGGAGGCATGAGCTCTGCAGCTTTGCGGTTTCATGTTTCTTCTTGAAATCATTTATAGTTGAATCCATTCAGCAAGCTAATTCAGTCTAGTATTCGGCATGTGGTCAATATTCAAATTCAGCAAAGTACCTTGAGCATGGTGTTTTTGGATTGGGAATCCTTTTGTCAGTGCAGTGGGCCGGCTCAACATTGGACATCAATCACCAGGTTCAAGGTGTAGAAGCAGATGCTATTTGTGCACCCCCCATCCTATATGAATTGACGTGGGCTTGGTCAGATTTATTTGACCCTAGTGAGCAGAAATTACTTTTTCAAGGCTCCAGGTACAGCATCAAAATTCAATGGGTGCATTTTGCATACAAGATTGCAGATTTAGGCGTGTGACAACGACAGTAGACCATTTGGGCTCCCTTGGGGGAGCGTCCGGTGAAAGAAGGCGCAGGTATTCATGATGCCCATCCGCACACACATATCATTAACTTCAGTCCCAACAGCTGCAGGAAAACAAGCACAGATTTGGCATTGGCGCCGGGATCCCCACAGTCTGCAAAGCGTTCAAATGTGAAATTCAACATCAGAGATTTTTGTTTACTGTTTTTGATATCGCTGCGATTTGGAAAAGCACCCGCACTCGCAACAACCTCCACAGACCTCCCCCCAGTGCATTTGCTGCTGCCAGATTCACCCCGACGCCGATGTGCACATCACTTGCGCTACAGCAGACTATTCTGTCCAGAACGTGTCCCGCTGGTGGAACGGGAAGGTGTTTTGGAAAGAGATTATTCAGCGGGATTTTTGCGCAGGGGAAAATCACATCAGACAAGTTTCAAATATTCTGGTTCTCAAATGATGAGGTGCCATGACAATATTCTCAAGTTCCAACGTGGAAGTGAGAGATCTTGAAAGCAATTTGGCAACTGTTTGCCCATCGCCGATTTTCGTCGCTCATGCTCAGACAAAGACGGCAGGTTTTTGCTCCGGTTTTGTGATGGCATGCAAGCAACAATTGCTCTTCAGCACAGATTTGCACAGAGACTGAACCGAAGGTTGGGGTTGACCTTGATTGGCGCAGTTTTTGCAAAGTCCAGCTTCCATTTTTCCAGGGGAGCGGCATGGCTGTTCAAATTCAATGCTTGCTTGGGACCACATTACTAGACATCACACTCCATTGTCCATGGCGCCTCCGTGGCAGAACGGGTGGCTTTTGCCACAAGGGATGACAGAGCTCGTGGCGCCACATGGGAAGTTTGGTGTTTTTTTCCACTCTGGGACTCAGCCCTGCAGGGCTCAGTGCTGCAGCTTCGCAGACCTTAGCGGATTTGAGCGACATCCTCAAGTGCGATGGAGGCTTCTGAGACTGAGCCAGGTTGTGACGCAAGGATTCACAAGGAGATACTTGCAGATTTTTGCTGGATGCAAACGTGTAGAAGTATAGACACATGATGACACATGTATGTTTAGAACGAGGCAGCTGGATGTTTATAATGAGAGCGCACATGCATCTATTAACAGGCTCTCCCGTTCTGTATGCAGGAAGCACATAGGTGCGGGCATACATGCAATGTGACGTAAACTATCGCTACGTGAAGCAGCGTAAACTGAATGCAATGCACTGTATGTATGCATGTTTGTATGTGTGATTATGTGTGTCTGTTTGTATGTGTGCATGATGTTTTCTGCGTGCAGCGGATGTCATTTGTAAAAACTGTTTTTGTGTGTGTGTGCGTGTGTATGCAATGCAATGCAATGTAATATAATGTAATGCAATTCAATGTAATGTAATGTAATGCATGCATGCATGTATCTATGCCGGCAGTCGATCAAAAGGTCCTTGTACGGAGTTTTAATGCGAAGTTGGAAACCCTCACAAAAGATTTTTTCGAGTTCGCGACAGATTTTTACTCGCGAAAGTGTCGCGAAAGTTGGATATTATGAATCATTATCATTGTATATATAAAGCTTCCGAAGGTGAGCCAAATACCATGGTCTTGAAGCACCTCCTTGCACCTGCCGCTGGTACTGCCTAACGTTGCTTTCTGAAGTCTCACGAAACAAGCTCCAAATGTAGCAGCCAAGCTTCCAAAAGTGAGGCTTTGCGAGAGCCAAACACCGAGGCTCCTGGCCTTTGCTTTTCCTTTGATGCGCCCCCTGCTGATGGCTGGGGTCTGCAGATAGGGGTATTTTCGCGAAAGTTTTGCGAAAGAGTGGGCGAAAGTCAAAGTGCATGTTGAAGGGGGTGGGTCAGTAAACCTTGCAAAAAAAGAAACTAGTCAGCAACAATCTGCCCTGAGAAGGGGATTCCGTGATGCTAGCTGCATGTTTACAAGGATATGAAGAAGTTATCCGTGAGAATTTAGTGTGGCTTGGCAGGTGATGAGTGAATCTTCATAAGAGGAGTTGTTGCTCAACATGGGTTTCCGCCAAAGGTGAACATGGAGTTCGCGAAAGATTCGCGAAAGAAACATTTTTATTCGCGAAGAATGGCCGTTGCGGGAAAAGGGAATTTCGATCAACCATCATGTATGTATGTATGTACGTATGTATGTATGTATGTACGTATGTACGTATGTACGTATGTACGTATGTACGTATGTACGTATGTGCGTATGTACGTAATGTACGTATGTATGTACGTAATGTACTAATGTACGTATGTACTAATGTACGTATGTACGTATGTACGTATGTACGTATGTACGTATGTACGTATGTACGTATGTACGTACGTACGTACGTATGTATGTATGTATGTATGTATGTGTGCGCATGTTGGTGATGATGAGAAAGTTTGAAAGATGTGCAACCTAAGCCATGTATGCAAAATATGTGTATGTGTGAATGTAAGCATGTACCTAGCACGCGTGCACACACATATCACAAATGTGTTAGGGGCGAGTGCTGCTGGGGGTGAGCGTTGCCTCAGCGCAGGTTGCACCATGGAAGACTGGCAACACTTTGCCGCCAGTGGTGTCTTCCAGGGCCAGTGGAGATCGTGGCTGAGACCGCTGACCGATGCCGATGGAAATTGCTGGGAGGCCTTGTCGGGTAGCGGCACCTGCGCTCCAAAATGATAATCAAAATATGACAAATAAAAGGAGTACTTGTTTAGGGCATTTTGTTTACTCTGCTTTTCTGCTTTGGTTTGCTTCTCTGCTTTTTTGCTTCTCTGCTGTTTTTGTTTTTCTGCTTTTTCTGCTTTTTTGCTTCTCTGCTTTTTTGCTTCTTCGCTTCTCTGTTGTTTTTGTTTCTCTGCTTTTCTTTTTTTTATGTTCTGCTTTTTTGCTTCCCTGTATTTTTGTTTTTTGGTTTTGCTTCTACGCTTCTTTGTTTGCTTCTCTGCTTTTTTGCTTCTCTGGTTTTCTGCTTCTCTGTTTTTTGTTTCTCCATTTTTTGCTCTCTGCTTTGTATTTGTTGTGCTTTCGTTGCTTTTTGTTTTTCTGCTTGCTTCCTTGTTGTTCTGCGTGATTACAAGTGCAGCTGGAACACATGAAGAACAGCACCAGCAGCACAAACAGTAAGAGCAGCAAATACACAAAAGGAACGACGAGAATAACAAACTCAACAAGAGCAACAAGAAGAACAAGAGAAACAAGAACAACTACAACAGCAAAGGAGGAACACAACCGAAGTTGTCTCTGTATTCCTTTGGGGGGGGAGGCGCTGCGCCCTCGCCTCCATGCACCCCTCCAGCTGTTTCTAGGTTGTTGTTGCGCGCTTTCATTTTTGCCCTTTTTGGTTTCTTTGCGTTGGTGTACAGTGTAAAGACCATGATGTAAATGAGCTGGTTAACAGGTTAAGGTTTCACCATGATTGAAATATTCACCAGAATGGAAAGCCGCCATGCAAACTGGAAGGTTTAAGTTCAAACATGCTGCAAATGTCACTTGATATCATTTGCAAAATCTTGCAAATACCATGCGCCATGAAAGGGTCTATATATCTTCCAAATGCCGCAGATGCCATTCAAAATGAGAGGTTCTATCTCCACAATGCAAGTTGATGTTGCAGAATGCTGAAAATATATTGCAAATACCACGCAAACTCTGTTGTTGTTTCTCTGTTTTTTGGCCTAGTGGTTTCACAAGTTTTCTTTCTTCTTGGCTTTGCAAAGCTTTACTTTGTCCGCTTCATGGCTTTATTTGTGCTCACCTGTTCACCGCAACCAAAGCCACAAGCGTAAGGAAATCACAAACACGGCCTACACCCGAACAAAGACCATGCCATCAAAGAAGCTACTATTACGAACTACAACTGTAGCTACAAATTCAAAAGCTACAGCTACCACAACAGCTACAACTGCAACAAGAATAACAAAACACACAAGAACCCAGAACTAACAGACGACAACCAACAACCAACAACTAACAACAATTTGCAAATAGCATGCCAAATGGAAGATTCCAGCTCACACATATATGCAAATATCATGCAAGATCCAGCTGGCAAGCAAATGGAAGGTTCTAGCTTCCAAATGCTGCAACTAGTAAGCCAAATGGAAGGTTCCAGCTGCAAAATGTTGCAAGTAGCATGCGAAAAGGAAAGTTCCAACTATAAAATGCTGCAAGTAGTATGCAAATGGAAGGAGGTTCTAGCGTTATGCAAAATGAAAAGTTCCAGCTCCAAAATGTTGCAAATGATTGCAAATGATTGCAAATGATTGCAAATGATTGCAAATGGCACGCAAAAGTGGAAGGTTCCAGCTCCCAAATGCTGCAAATAGCATGGAAAATTGGCACGGCCAGGAATCCAAAAAACATTAAACCAAACAAATACGCCGGCAAGAGGCCCCAAACAGTGTGGGGGGTAGGAAGTCAATGTACCAGATACAAGCAACAGTAGCTATGGAACAGTTACACATGACCGCTCAAAGATAGATCTTCATAGATAGAGCAGCTCAAAGATCTTCATACAGGAACTTCCTATGAGCATTCCACAAGAACTTTCACACAAGCACCATCGCAGAGGATCTGCAAGATCTTAATGCAAGGACCCCTTGAGGAAGATTTCAACAGGATCCCCGCAAGATCTTCACACAAGGACCTGTACGAGATGGCTCTTCAAGAGCTTCTCACAAAGGACCTGTGCAAGATCATGCAAAGGCTCATGCAAAGGCCTCTGACAGCATGCCACTAGGATCTCCACAAGACCTTGACCAAGATCGTCACGCCAGGACCCATGAGAGAAGCTGACAAGATCCTCATAAAAGGACCTGCTGCTGGAGGGGATCTTACAAGATCTTGATACAAGAACCTCTCAAGAGCATCCCAGAAGAGCCCTGATACAAGTACGTCTAAGACATGGCATCTGCAAGATCTTCAGGCAATGAGCTCGTGAAGTGGACCTAACCAGGATCTGCACAAGATCTTCTGAATAGGACCTGCACGGGATAACGCAAGACCTCTTAGAGAGGAATATATCAGGATCTCAACAAGATCTTCTTATAGGGACCTGTGCAAGATCATGCAAGGACCTCTTAGACGAGGATGTCACCCAGATCTTCATAAGATCTTCTCACAAGGACCTGTTCAAGAACATGCAAGGACCTGTGACAGGATTTCATCGGGATGTGCGCAACATCTTCTCACAAGGATCTCCACAAGAGCTCTGTCAAGATCTTCATAGATCACTGGGCCCACCAAGAGTGCAGCATGAAACTCTAGCAAGATCGTGATAGAAGGGACCAAGAGCGGGACAACCGTTTTGTGCGAGCCTGCACAGTCGAAACACACATGAACATCTCACAAAAGCCATTTTATGCAAGGATTTTAAGGAAAAATGCCGTGCCACCAAAGTGAGGCGCACGTTTGTGCGAGCATGCGCAGTCAAAATGCACATGGACATGACACAAGGGCCATTTTATGCGAGAATTTAGAGGGAAAATGCCGCAGGACAGGTGGAGCACCCTGATCAAACCCCGTCCCTTACACTTACCATCACTTACCGTAAGAACCCCTCAGCGTGGACACACCGTTTGCGGACCAATTTGCTTAAATAATTTCCTACCCAAATAAAAACAGCATCTTCAGGTTCAAGGCAAAAAGCATGAGGAAATTACATCGGCAAGAGGCCCCAAACAGTGTGGGGGTAGGAAGTCAATGTACCAGATACAAGCAACAGCCATACCAGAACCTCATACCAGGACATCTAAGAGAACATCAGAAGATCGTCAGAGAAGGGCCTTCTATCTAGGAACTTCCTATGAACATGATTGAAAAAATACACAGGCACCAATGCAGAGCATCTTCAAGATCTTAATGCAAGGACCTCTTGAGAAGGATTCCAACCGGATCTCCACAAGATTTTCTCACAAGGACCTGTACGAGATCATGCAAGGACACCTAGAGGATTTCACCAGGGCCTCTTCAAGATCTTCCCACAAGGACCCGTACAAGATCATGCTAAGGCATGTTGCCGCATTTCACTAGGATCTCCAAAAGATCTTCTCAGAAGGACGCGTGCAAGACCTTGACCAAGATCTTCATGCCAGGGCCCATGAGAGAAGCTCACAAGCTTGTCATCAAATCACCTTCTGTTGAAGGGGATCTTACAAGATCTTGATACAAGAACCTCCCAAGGGCATCCCACAAGAGCTGTCATACAAGCACCTGTAAGACATGGCACCTGCAAGATCTTCAAGCAAGGACCTCTTGGAGAGGATCAACAGAAGGACCTCACCAGGATCCCCACACGATCTTCTGACAAGGACCTCAGAAAGATCATGCAAGGACCAAGACGGTGGCAACAGCTTTGTGTGTGTGTGTGCGTGTGTTCTCTTATGTTGCACACAGCCGGCGCCCACCAGGGTGAGTGGCTGGAGGCAACGTTCGGGCGCCTGAGGCGCTGGGTACAAGACTGTTCGAAGAAGAACTTCGCCACCAACATGCGTACTGGGTACAGTCGATTGGCATCGCCAATCACTCTTCAGCCAATTAGCTTGCCGCTCTTCTGGCAGTGCTCATTCCTTGATGGTCAAGCACCATCTGCACTCAATTCGGTGACAGGCCCATGCCCATCACGCATTCAATTGAACCGTTGGTAGCCAGCGGGAGGACAGTACGACCGAGGCAAAGAGGCAGCCACGGTAGACAGCCTGAAGAAGAGCAGCCGCCAAGTGCACCCAGCTGGCCACGCCAAGGAAGTGCTTCTCCAGCCGCTAGCAAGTGCCGAAGCTCACCTGCATCATAAAAGCTGGGCCAAGCGCTCAGCTCCACCAAAATCCCGTCACGACCAGGGAGGTGTTTCTCGTCCGGAGTGATGAAACCGGATATCGGGTCAATTCCCGCAGCCACACCAGGCCATGGCTGCGCCCCCCCTCTCGGGGCAACGGCTTTGTGTCAGCCTGGTGGAAAAGCGCATGGACGTCTCGCAAAAACCGTTTTATGCGAGAAATTAAAGAAAAAATGCCGCAGACCAAAACCAGGACAACCGTTTTGTGCGAGCCGAGCCTGCGCAGTCGAAACGCACATGGAAATGTCACAGGGCTATTTTATGCAAGGATTTGCAGGAAAAATACCGCGCCCCAACGCTGGGACAACCGATGACCACCGTTTTGCGCAATCGAAATGCACATGGACATCTCGCAAGAACCGTTTTATACGAGAATTTACAGAAAAAATGCCGCGCCCCAAGACCGGGACAACCGTTTTGTGCGAGCCGGGCCTGCGCAGTCGAAACGCACATGGACATGCCGCAGGAGCCATTTTACGCAAGAATTTACAGGAAAAATACCGCGCCCCAACGCCGGGACAACCGTTTTGCGCAATCGAAATGCACATGGATATCTCGCAAGTGCTGTTTTATGGGGGAATTTAGAGGAAAAATGCCGTGCCCCAAGACCGGGACAACCGTTTTCCGCAAGCCTGCGCAGTCGAAACGCACGTGGACATGTCACAAGAGCCACATTGTGCCAGAATTTTTACAGGAAAAATGCCACGCCCCAAGATCGCGTCGCAGACTTTGCGCGAGCCTGCACAGTCGAAACGCACATGGACATGTCGACAAGAACAATTTTTGCGAGATTTACAGAAAAAATGCCAGAAACCAGATGGAGCACCCACTGATCAAGCACCGGCCTTAACTCCTACAGCACCGGTCTACCGTAAGAACCCCTCAGTGTGGACACGCGGTTTGGGGGAAAATGTTTTCAAAGAGTTGTGTGGCTTTACCCCATGGACGCCTGTCCTAGTTTGCCCAGCTACTAAGAACGAAGGTGCCTCCTGTTGAGCTGGAAGCGGTACGCTTGCGTTTCGGCTCTGGCTCTTGCAGCGCCCTTCCACTAGCACAGCTTTCCGTGGCTTCCGAAGCATCTTTGTGGTTGCTGTGCAGACCATTGGCCTTGCTGTTTGGCCTGGCGCTCTTGGAGGAGCTGGACTGGTCGGCAAATTTGAAAATTTCAACTCTCAACACGGGAAGGTAGGTAGCGAAGAAATGCGAACAGGTAATTTGGGTAAGATTGAGGAAGAGGCCACAAGATGTTTATTGTAAGAGAGGGTCAAGGACAACGTAAGTTTCTGAGCGCAGTGATGAGTTTTATTCTTCGGCTAGGTGCTCTGTGGAAGGAGGATGCTTTGTGGTCCGGTGCAGGCAACCATGTATTCCTTTAATTCTTGGTCGAACTGGTCGGCCAAGGCACCAGGGCATTTTGAACATTTTTGAACTAGGCCATGACAGCACAACAAACCAACAAGTCTTTCAGGATGAGCTCCAGTCTCTGACTGCTTCTGAGTCCCTCCTTGGACTGGTTCCCCGCTTCTTGCGACACTTCACTTTGCGCCTGGGTGCTGCAAACCCAAAAAGAAACAGCGAAGCATTGTGGGAGCTCCTGAAGCACGCTGAAACGCAAGTTGTAGGTAGGGAAGCAGGGTCCTGGGCCTGTTTTTGAAGCATGTGTCATGCGTATGCGTATATGTGAGTGTGAAAAGGTGATTTCACAAAGACGGGACATGTTTCAGGCCCTTGCATGCTTAGGATTGGGGTTCATCGAAAGAAAGAAAGAAAGAAAACCTGTTTTGCTGGATTTTCAACTAGTTTCAGGATGAACGGCCTTGTGACATGAAGGTTGGAAACTTGTCGCTGATGTCCTCATTTGTCCCCGTTCTTGCGCTACCTTCATGTTGCCCTGGCGAACCGGAGGTGCTTACCGAGAGCGACTGAGTTCCTTCCGAACTCAACGCTGTGACGTTTGCTGTACGGATGCTTCGTGCCCTTTCCTTCCAGAAACAGGCAGCTGCCTCAGCGCAGGGAATGGTTTGATTCAGCAGCGTGGTGAGTTCACTATTGGTGCATATTGGTGCAGCCTTCATCTCTCAAGGGAGTCCGCGTGTGCGTGTGGGGGTGGGGTTGGGATATGCTGTGGGGTGAGAGGCAGGGTGGCCGTGTGCGCCTTTGTGTGTGTGTGTGTGCGTCTACCTGCGTGCCTGTGTCGCAACGCTTCTTTTGACAACGTGCGCTGGACGAGGTACTGTACCAGCCTCTTAACTTCTCAGTTTGGATTCCTGAATAATCCCTTCCTCCTAATACTAAACGTCCCCCTAATACTAAAAACAGGCATCCATCTCCAATTTCCGAAAATTTCAGTTTGGCCAATTTGACTTTTAATTGATCCCCTTTAAAAAACAA
>Ga0126342_10014456_pt1 | contig 13941 bp, 14 predicted proteins | sample Cyp1metagenome_FD_92528 | JGI IMG/M metagenome (GOLD analysis project Ga0126342, IMG submission 92528) | Coral microbial communities from Lord Howe Island, Old Settlement Bay, Australia - Cyphastrea 1 metagenome | ecosystem: Host-associated > Invertebrates > Cnidaria > Coral ...
AACTGTGCTGTTGTCTCTGGACCTGTTGTCCAGCCCAAGGGCCCTGAGTTGAGCCCAGTGCCAACGTTGGTATGTTGGCTATCCACAATGTTGCATATTAACATGTATGTATGTATGTATGTATGTATGTATGTATGTATAAATATATATATATATATTATGTATGTATGCATGCATGCATGCATGCATGTATGTATGTATGTATGTATATATATATATACATATAAAACCCCATTCGAGTAACGAAGTGATGGTGTACAACCAAGCTTTTGACAGGAAGCATACATCGTGATTTAGCGCTCAAAACAGTTAATGTTTTGGAATCACTACCATATATACTTAGAAACACAGAAACACACCCAATTTCTGAATCTGTTTCACCTTGAAAGTGGTCAGAATACCCTTGAGACTTCACTCTTCGGATGCTATCGCCATTTTTGTTGATTAGCCAAATGCAGAACCCAACATATACAACCATCAAATTGCAAGGGTCGATGTCAATAAAAAATGATCACTTTTTTTTTACCCCCCCGCTAATTTAACAGTTTGCTCTGGGAAGTGCCTTATTTGGTTCGATGGATTACCTATCACAATGGTGATTTTCCATAGCTATCAAAATTGCCAAAGGGTAACTCCCCTAATTTATCAGTTCAGGTTAATTGTTCAGGGATGCACATTTACCATCTGCTACATGTGTGGAATTCTATAAATAGCTGATTAACTTGCACGCCAATGCTTAGCATTGCAGAAATATCACAACAATTATCAGGGATATCTAACCAATTGATGGGAATCAAATGTAATTACCCTCGGGCAATCAAACGCGGCAATTGGGGAATCCTCGAACTCAATGGAGGCCTTCATGGGAAAATCATGGAAAATCAATCCCATAAACCGACGCAGTGAACACAGAGCATTGCTCATCCAGAATTTCCGTCAGTAGTGTCCGATTCACATGGATCCAAAAAATGTGTAACCTCAAAAAAAAGAAGGAAGCATCCAATATGTTCATCTCTTTTCTACTTATTTCAGATATACGGATCTTGCAAGTACATTTGGGAAAGTCTGGAAATAGGGAACCCGCAAACTTAATGATTACAGCATCGTATTGATGATAATGTTCCCATTTGCAATGGCCATGAATTGGGGCTATACCACATTTTGAGATAAATCCATTTACCGTACAGTATCAAGTTGGTCATAGCTATGTATCCCATGAAATATCCCTGGAAATATCGAATGATATATATATATCATTAAACCAAATGTGTTTTGTCAATGTCAAACAAACTCAACTATCATATTAATTAATTTGGTTTGTAAACAAATCCATTATATAAACCACCAAAAACGATCATTAAGTCCCTTTAAACATATTAAATCACCATGACATCCCATTAAATCACCACAATAACATCATGAAATCCCATGAATTCCTCACATGGCCATGAAATCTCATGTACTTCGTAAATTTGCAATTTAACAACCATAAACTCCCATGAAAAACCATAAAATCCACCGTTGCTCACGGCCACCGCCGTCTCCAGCCACCTTCCACCGCATTGCGCAAAAGCGGCTCGGCTTCGTCCAAGCGCTCAAGTGCCATGAGAGTCACCGCAAGGTTGTCCTGGAATGATGGATGTAAAGGTATGTAAAGGTATTGGATATTACATATGGCTGATATGTTATATAATTGGATTTTATGTGATTTTAATGCGATTTATGTAATGATTCGACCTATGGAAATTATAACCTATCATATGTTAATGGGGTTTTAATGGTATAATAATATTTAATAATGGTATTTAACCATCAATGGTATTATTTAAATCCCCATTGACCATCATTGGGATTATAATGGGATTTTACTATCAATGGGATATTTTAATGGGATTTAATGGTATAATAATGGGATCTAACCATCAATGGGATCATTTAAATCCCCATTGAACATCATTGGGATTATAATGGGATATAATGGGATTTAACCATCAGTGGGATATGTTAATGGGATTTAATGGGATTTTAATGGGATTCAACCAACAACCAACAAATAATAAATGGGAGTATCATTGGATATAATGGGGATAGTGGACCAATTAATGGGATATAATTGGGTTTTAACGTGGGAAAAACAATGCCATAAACCACCCATGACTGGGAATGGTTTATATATACCACCTCTAAAAATGGTGATGACTGGGGGATGGTTTATGGCATTGTTTTACCCACATTAAAGGTATTTGCTATGTACTGTAGGTATGGTGTTCTGCACATGTATTGTACTGTAATGTGCAGTAATGTGATGTTATGTTATGTTGTATTATGTTGTGTTATGTAATGTTATGGATGTGTATGTGTATATATATATATAACGATCATATAGCACCAACTTGAAAATCAGGTCGATTTATGGCATTTATGAATATTTATATGGTTGCAACTAATCAAATAATATTATATATATATATAGACAAACACAATAAATGTGGCGGTCAAACAATATGACTCGTATGGAAAAAACTGGAGTCCAATTAAAGTACATTTCCCAATCTTAGACATGCCTTTCGAAAGCTGTGTTCTTTTGTCGTTGAGCCCAATGTATCCCCATGTACTAAAGGACCAAGCCAGGGTTGACCCAGAAAATAGCGATGTATTTTGAGATGACTGTTGTACAATGAATATGAATATGAATATGCTGGTGATATATCAATGAATATGAATATACAATGAATATGAATAGCTTAAACAGGTTGATTTTCACTCTGATCAACAGGGATCAACTATTCTCCATCGAAATCCATCGAATCAGTTCATTTACACAGGCACGCGTCGCTTATATCACCAGTTTTTAGTCGGTAAAATTTACTAAAATTCCCACTTGTTTGCTTCTCATCCCCTTTATTACCTTTGAACCAACATTGTCCAATACATCCAACTGATTAGTTTGTTTACCCAGGTGGCAATGGCCTGAAACTCTTGACCTGAAAAGTAAAAGAGTTTGTAGGTCCGTTGCTACTCCTGGGCATTGGATTTCCATCAAAAAACTCGTTACAAAACACCCCATTCACCAATGTTTCACCACGTGTCTACCCAAATCTTACTCTCAATGTTCAATCAGTTTTTGACTGATGTTCATATGGTATGATGGTATAGTTCTAATAGTTCATGAACTGATGTTTACCAATCTTGGCATTAAAATTGATTTTGCTGGATTTGACCAATCTTCCATGTTTTCCACTTTAATTTATGGATTTTACCACATCTTGGCATGAAAAGCTACCAGGATCTACTGGGGCAAACCTGTCAGCGTCGCCTCGCACCGCAGCGCTTCAGGGTCCAAGGCTCCTATAGGATTCCCGGCATTTGTTGGGAAAAACCTCCGGCTTTGGGATGTGACATATAGCTCCAAAATGTTCGAAATATAGTGTTTAGATGTTTTTTCATATTTGTGTTGTTTTTCTATATAGTGCTATATATGGTCATATGATGTTTTATTATGGGAAAAACTGAAGCAATTTATTCGAAACACCCATAATAGCTAACCCCCACCCATCAAATCCAAGCAACAAAAAAACGATCCGAAGGCCAGCAGTACTGGTGCCCCCTAAGCTATGTTGCTCTAGAAGTAGGTGAATCAGGTGTTTATTTATCCACCGGAAGTCTGCAGAGAACTCTAGGTCGCAGGAAAAATGATCTCAAAGTCTTCGGACTGCGTCACGTTTAATCATCGATATTGCTGGGCAGATCTGTGGGCCATTTCTTTTTTTTTCGGATGCTGCCTCTGCAAAGAAGTGATTTTTGATTCAACCAACAATCCAACTGATATCCAACTGATTGCCGATTTCGCCGGGATTTCCATGGTTGAACAGAGGTCAATAGGCAGCTCACCAGCCGGCTACAGTAGCCCTTCCCTTCCAGCGCCGCTGACCGCAGCTGACCGCGGTCGCTGTCCTAATTTCTTGGACAGGCCTTGCTGCGCTCGGCGAAAGTAGGGTTCCGCATCTCCGGGGCGACCTTTGGGATGAGTTTGGGTTAATGTCGACCCTGGATTAATAAACCACTGGGTTGTTTAATTGGGGGGGTACCATTTAAGTATCAGAATATGACTATTGGAGGAGTACCCCCCTAATTAATAAACCATGGTTGACATTAACTGAGTTATACCTGGGATCTCCAGAATTGTACCTGTTGAACTGAGATGATTCTGAAAAGTTGGTTGACTTATCTAGCTTATCTAGCTCAATGTGTGATCATGATTGTAATTGCTAGAGGATGGTGTACATGTTTTTTCCATCTTTTTCCCTGTCTGTAGCTTCGCAAGGACTTTGCTTCTCTGCTGATTTGTTTCTGTTTCCGTATTGCTGGTATATAGACATGTGGCTGTTTTGCTGAGGAGTCCTTCTGAACCATCTGAAAGCCTCTGTTGCAAACGCACCTCCTTTTCTCAGCCCTCTCAATGATTGTCTTTTAAGTCTTTTGAATATTATGTCATGGCGATTCTTTGCTTTGGTGCCCTGCAAAAAAAAACTATTCGTGTGGGATATGATTGGATATGATACTCCTCCATCTGATTTGTTTGTCCATTAATATAGCAAGATTAAAAAAAAAAAAACTATCAAGGCATATCCCACACATGGCCAATTTTAGACACCTTCTAACAAAAAGGCTTTTAGCTGGCTATAAGGGAAGTATTCATTCCCATTTATATAAGGCAAACCATATGAACGCATTATAAAATGCTAAGCTGCTAAACTATCCGTCGCATTCCCATCACTAGCTGGTTTACCCCCATGTATTACAATCAACCTCATTCACAACTTGTTGCTTCAACCCGGATTTTGGATGGTCAAATCCCTACCCATGCAGTTGCTTCAACCAGTTCTCATGAAAATCGTTTGATTAAACCCAACAACCCAACTACCGTATATGATATAATTACATTTTGCAACTATAATCAACTATGTGTATATATATATTCCATCAATACTTCCATGAGACTCCCATGTTTGGTTTGTTATGCCCTATTCTTTATGCTTGCATCGCTATGAAACCACTATTGAACCACCAGTCCCACCGTGAGGTCTGCCTTCGCGAAACAGCAAGGCGCCAAGATTATCTTCACTGAAGAGCGTGTCCTAAGTTCGGCGCTGGGAACCTTCGCAAGCCAGAAAATTCCCGGAGCTTTGGCCAGGTCATAACCACAATGGAGATCTAGTAAATATAGTAAATTGATCTATGATCCAGTATGTACTCACAGAACTGTCATAAAAAATCGAAAAATTGACTGGATCTGCGGCTTTTGGGATGATAAATTTCGACCCATACCAGACCCTGCCAGTAACATCCTTCGATGACCAATTTGTTTAACCACTTATGATTCATGGGTCCCTGCATCCAAGCTAAGACCCCATGTGTTTGATGGCTAAGCGGCAAAACGATGACAATGGTGGGTAAGATAGATAGATCACCATTCCCAATCTTAGATGCCCCGTTTGTTTTTTCCCTAAGTGTTTGTTTTGCTGGTTAGTATATAGTCAAAAAAAACTATCCCCATCACTACCCATCTATCATTTCCAAAGATACCACCAACTTCCTGACTTTACCCCTCGAGTTGACCTGCACCACGGCCACGGCACCAAGGCTCAAGATCATCTTCACCCAGCGTCTTCCGACATCCCTCCAGAGCCTGCGCGAAAGGCATGGAGAATCTCTTGGAATCGTCCCTGAACCGGTGCAAAGTGGGGTTTCGTTTATAGAGGGGTATAACATGATATAACTATACTGAAAGGGGAGCCATAAACAAACTTATATAGCATCTTATAACATCTTAATTATCTTACAACCAGGGGTGCCCACCGTGTATCACTTCTGTATCGATTTTGGGCCCTCTTTGGGCCCGAGCCCGAGCTTTCCAGCGTCATTGCACGCTCTGAAGAGCTAAACTGGGCTAAAATTCTGGGATAACAACACACTCAGTGGGATGGGATTGGTTTCAGAATTTGGCCGGGAAAATCTTTAGGACACCGGCAGTTTCAATATATAATATATAGGACAAGAATGGAAAGGAATTTAAAAAAAAAACATAAAACTCACATTATTTTCAGCAAATCCCAGCCATCCAAGGCACTCACCGTATCAAACCATCTCATCCTCCCTCCGCGGCACCTCCTGATAGAGCCCTTCGGCCTCTTCACTGCGGCCAGTGCCGGACAGGAGGGTGGCCAGGTTGTTGATGCTCCTCAGGAAGTGGGCTGTCACTGACTGAAAATGTCCTTTCAGACTTCCTCAAACTTGAGAAAAGACTCTACTTTAACATTCCTTTCTTATAACATCTGAGAATCATGTCCAAAATAGTTCCTTTGATCTTGAACATTCTTAAACTCTACTTCCCATCCCTTCTTGGTTATGATATGTTATGATTTACTCTTGGGTAGATCAAGGGAGACATATTCGTAATTCATAATGTTCTTGTCGATCAAATCTTCAATTTTCGCCAAAACATTACCTTGCAGATCTAGGGAAGACAAGGTTCCATTCTAGGATCCAAAACGAGGTTTCACAGAGGTAAAATGCGTCAAATCCACATTGAATATGTGAATATGTAGCGGGATTTGATGGGATTTGATGGGATAGTGATTGATAGTATTGGAAATTTAACGAGACTTCGTGGACCTCTGGACTTTCAATTTGTCTCAACCTCGCTTCCGGCCGAGGGACGTCAGGGTGTCTGGATGCAGATTTCCTGGGTTTCAGTGGCTAACTGACCCACCCTCTGGTAATTTGTGGCATAGCAAACTGGAAAATCACCAATTTCAAGAGGTAAATCATCAAAAACAATGGCGATTTTCCCATAACTATGTGAAATTACGGGAGGGTATGTAGGTTGTGCAGGAAATTTAGCAAGGAATGTCCACCTCATAAAGTGTACATGTCTAACCAACACATAAATTAAAACCACATTTTGTTATGGGTCCGGAATTGTTTTGGGAATTGTTTTTGTTTATCCGTTTTGGGATCTTTTTCTGGATCTGCTGTTCTGTCCGTTTTCCTTACATTTTGGAGCTGGAAGCTGACATTTCAACGGTATTATTGCAACATTTTGGAGTTCGAACCTCTAATTCGCCATGGTATTTGCAACATTTTGGTGCGCAATTTTTTCATGTTGGATGTTTTTTTGCGACTAGGGTCCATTTCATTCGAGTTTCTTTAGGTTTGTTTTAGTGTTTATTTCGGATTGGTTTAGGGTTGGTTTTTGTTTCCTTGATACTGCCCATCTTTGCCAATGCATTGAAACCCTATTGGTGAGTGCGGTTATCCCACATTTGCATCGTCGTCAAAAACCATCTTTATATATCATGATCTTTATATGTCCATTATCCGCCGACCCCAGCCAACCGCAGGGGCAGCGCGCCCGAGAAAAGGTGCCGTTCCGGAGGCAGCGGCCATGCGGGCGCCGTCAGTGAAGGCCTTCGAATCTTCCCTTAGATCCCGAACTAACACACAGCACACAACCCGAACACAGAAAAGGTGTCTAATGGCAGTTCTGAGGTATGCAGCATCCCGGGTTTTCGACGTTTCTTTGCAGCTCTGGCTTCAGAAAGCAACGTTATGGCACTAGCTTGCCTTTAAACCCTCCCTGGCGGACAGCTGGGCCTGAAGCCAGCTTTTGGGGGGCTGGCGGCATTGCATGGCTCGACAGCTTTTGTTTTACTGCTGGCCCGGCGCGGTGAAACCTTCACTGCCATGCTGTTTAAGCGTGGCGAAGCCAGCCTTGGGGGGCTGCCTGCATGGCTCGACAACTCCTCTTTTATGGCGGGCAGAAAGCGACGTTAGACACTGACAGCTGGCCCTGGCAAGGCAACCTTTGGGGGCTGCCTGCATGGCTCGACAACTCTTGTTTTACTGCTGACTGGCTAAAACCGATGTTAGACAGTGACAGCTGGCCCTGGCCCGGCGCGTTGAAACCTTCACTGCCATGCTGTTTAAGCGTGGCGAAGCCAGCCTTGTGGGGCTGCCTGCGTGGCTCGACAACTCTTATTTTACTGCTGGCAGAAAGCGACAGTAGGCAGTGACAGCTGGCCCGGCCTCGCGCGGTGCCTTCACTGCCATGCTGTTTAAGCATGGCGAAGCCAGCTTTTGGGGGGCTGCCGGCATGGCTTGACAATTTTTGTTTTACTGCTGGCCCGGCGCGGTGAAACCTTCACTGCCATGCTGTTTAAGCGTGGCGAAGCCAGCCTTTGGGGGCCGCCTGCATGGCTCGACAACGCTTGTTTTACTGCTGGCTAAAACCGATGTTTGACAGTGACAACTGGCCCTGGCCCGGCGTGGTGAAACCTTCACTGCCATGTTGTTTAAGCGTGGCGAAGCCAGCCTTGGGGGGCTGCCTGCGTGGCTCGACAACTCTTATTTTACTGCTGGCAGAAAGCGACGTTAGGCAGTGACAGCTGGCCCTTGCCCCGCGCGGTGAAACCTTCACTGCCATGCTGTTTAAGCGTGGCGAAGCCAGCCTTTGGGGGCCGCCTGCATGGCTCGACAACGCTTGTTTTACTGCTGGCAGAAAGCGACGTTAGACAGTGACAACTGGCCCTGGCCCGGCGTGGTGAAACCTTCACTGTTGGCTTGGACGCTGCATTCCACATGTGGACCAATGGCTCTATCTGTCCACTTTGCCAGTGCAAACATCCCCAAACCAGTTTAAGTCTTAGGTGGCTGTGCATATTAATGCGGGTTCCATTACGTGATAATCTGGCTCTTCCCAGAGCGCTGCCATTGCACCTGGAGAATGTTCAGTGTGGAACAGGCGACAGAAGAACCGCTTAACTCGAGGTCTGAACGTATTTTCCATTGCCCGCTTCGAACGAAAAACCAATTGCCCGGGGTCGCGGCAGGGGCGGCAGCCCTTAATGATTATTTGGCCCACCATCATTTTTCCTCACACAGTCCCCCCAACAATTCATTTTTTCTGAGCAACTTCCCTATTATTGCCTTGTCTCTCCCATATACTCCAGTATCCTACCATTTCATGGGAAAGCGTCCCTTCATGAGATGTTCCCTCTCACAAAATTATTCTATGATATATGATCATTGACATTAATATGTATATATCCATATCTTACCATGTGATTTTGTCAATCTTTGTCCCAGTATGTTCCTTCTCCATCACCTTAAAAATCTTAAAACGAAACTGGCACCCCAGCTGCCACCTGCCCGAGGTTCCCAAGAGGCGCCTGCGCCCCTGCAGCGCCTGGCGGTAGAGCTCTTCGGCCTCGGGCCATTGGCCTTGACCGAAGCTGGAGGAACGGAGGTCTGGGTGAGGTTGATTTGAGCCATTGTTCCATATATTAGGAATAATCATCCCAACTGATTTTCATATTTTTTCAGAGGGGTTGAAACCACCAACCAGTTATATATACCCTCTGGTAAACTAACATAGCTATTGAAAATGGCCCAGTCGAAATAGTTGATTTACCCATTAAACATGGTGATTTTCCATAGTTATGTTAGTTGGCCAGATGGTAACAAAAATGTTGGGAAATAATAGGGAAACATAGGAATAATAATGGGTATATGAGATACTGATAAGGGTTCAATGTGATTGTGATATAATGATAAATGTATATTGCGATAATGGGAATATAATAATATAAGAATGGATTATTCTAATACTTATCCGGCTACTTATCCTTGATATTAGTAATTCTATATAGGGATATTAAATCAGGTATAATATAGTCATTGATAATACTTGGATATGACTTCTGGCACCTTAACTCACATAAATGGTGGTATAAGGAGAATATCATAGGGATAAATAATGGAGTGTATAATAGTGGTGAATCCGCAAACGGGGATATGTGATTATGAATGGAATATGGGTAACATATGAAACTTCCAGTGCCAACGTGGCAAGCTGGGAAATTCCCAGCAATAATGGAGGTTTAAGTGGGAAAATCATCACCGGGGGAATTTTCCAGCCGTGATTGATTGATAGAGGGTAAGCATGTTTAACATTCTGAAAACATGAAAGAAAATCTAAGTTCTAGCAATATGGAACCTTCTATGCATATCCTGTAGTTGCTGCTTGAAAAGCCGTGATTGACACTGGCAATGAGTCACGCAATCCGAATTTGGCATCTATGTGGTTTGCCTACTTTTCAGTGTTCAGTGTTGACCCAAAAACATTTATATATATATAGTTGTTATCTACATTTTATGTCATATCATATATATATATATATGCATTTTTATATATATATATATATGTATTTATATATATATATATATATATGTATATATATATATATGTGTGTATATATGTATATATATATATATGTATGTGTATATATATATATATATAGGTATATATTTTTACAGACTTTGAACTCTGAGAGTTTGTTCCTATTTCAAACCAAGCTTCCTAGCCTCCATGGAAACCACCAGGTCCCAGGCGCCTTCTGCTTTGAGAAGGACGGCCAAGTTGTTAAGACTCGTCAGAATCTCTGGACTTTCTCCAGATTTCCGTTCCTGAACGCAAGAAATGCTGGGGCTCAGAGATTTGGGGAAAGCTCTGCAATATGCGTAAATCAATATGGTAAATCAAGATCGGAGATGATTGGAGGCTCTGCAACTTCATTTCTTGGGTGGTTTTTAAGGTCACAGGAGTTGTTGTTGAAATATCATCCTTATACACATACAAATTGATTAATCTTTGTTGCGGCTGGTCTCTTCAAAGCTCCCAGGCTCGCGGGAATATCACCAACCGGTACCTTAACATAGCTATGTAAAATCCAAAATCAGCATGTTTAATAGGAAAATCAAGCTGAATGGGCCATGGATTCCATAGCAACTGCTGCAAATGACCGGAGGGCAACCATTCTTATAATGCCAGCTCAAAATATCAACTGGACTGGCTTCCAAGGCTTGGCCAAGCAGCTGTGTACAGGGGTCCAAAAAGGATAGAACAGGAATGCCAGGATGATGTTGAAAAGTAGATTTACAAACATTTACACACATGTACATCACCGTTTCCGAGGCGTCGGATCCATGTTTCATGACTCCGTTTTTTTGGGGTTTGTTGCGCATTGCTGCCCTGCTGCGTCTAGACACTCGAACAACTCACCACTGAAATATGTTTCCTGGTGATTCTACACGGAACTTTTATACAGAACAGATCAGAACAATTGGCTATATTAAGTAGCGTTACGTTGTAGATATAAAATGATATAAAGTAAAACTGGTTACTGGTCACCGTCTTAAACACTGCATAGAGTCACTGGGTACAGTATATTAGAAACTATTAGGTATATCCCCACTTGATAGTGCTGAAATGTGCTGAACTCCCCCATTTTGTTGGACATGGTTTTGACCTCACCAACAAACTGCGCCAAGAGTCTTGCCTCCGTTTCAAGGTCGCGCGATAGATTTGCTCCGCTTCTCCTTTGGTGGATCCGGGCTCTCATCCCCGGTTCCCCTATAGATATGTCAGCTCCATTTCCCTTCACCATCAATCCAACATACAACTATAATCAAAACAACTCAGCCATGATTTCTCAATTAAAAGTTCTCAGTATGTATATACATAAATGAACACATAATACGTACAATATATATATATAATGAATAATAATAAAATATTGCTAATAAAAATGATAATAATAAGAATAATGATAGTAGCTGTAATGATAATTATAATTATAGTAATAATAACAATGACAATGTGTATATATATAAGAAGCAATATATTAAGAATGCAACAGTAAAAGTAAAAATGATAAAAATAAAAAAATAAAAATGAAAATAGGAGTAGTACTAGTACAGGAGTGAGAACATTAAAAAATATGTTATACTATAATGTGTATATATATATATTTAAAATAGATGTCCATGTAGTATATACATATAATGTACATAATATTTTATAAATATAAATATATATATAGATAGATAGATAGATAGATAGATATACATATGATATAATAAACGCATAAACACCATAGAACTTTGTTTTTTCAATCCCCCAAACCCTTCGCAATTTCCCCAAGGCGCCATAGCGTTCGCTGCCCTGCGCTTTCAAGGCCACTGCCAGGTTATTGGATGCCCACTCCGCGTCCATGGGCTCTGCCATCTGAAGGGCCCCGCGGAAGGCCTCTTCCGCCTCCTGCGGTCGCCCCTGCGCCAGCAACGCCACGCCCAGGGCGTCCAAGACCTCCGCGAACCGCGACGAGCTGCTGGGAAGCGTGGCAACCTGCGACGGCGCGAATCAAAAAATGATGGTTTGATGGTGATTTCACGAGGATTTAATGGTGATTTGGTGATTTTGAATTGGATCTTTGAATTGGAATTCATAGAAGACAAAATTTGGCGGATTTGAATGGGTTGGTTTTGTTGGGAAAATCTTGAAACCTTTGAAACACATACCACCGTTGGTACTACACGGGAAAGTCCAATCAAGGAAAATAATCTTATTAATTCGATGGGTATCAACTACAACATTACAACTTCAAACAACATCAAGTAAACTACAACTATGATTACATTGCACTTCGGTACACCACACTACATCCTGCAGTTGTGGGTGAGGCGACCATTGCAACCACTCGAAAATCGCAACCACCTTTCGGTCCATCAGTGAATTCGCTCTGCCATCCATGCGTCACAACAACTCACTGCTCCTATAGTTTCCCCCCCTCACCAACTCGTGGATAAGAGCCTGCAGACGATGCTTTGCCTTTGCAATGTTTACACAAGCAAAGCGAATACCAACACCCAAGTCTCTTTCCAAACTATTGTGATAGACTTCATCATCCAATCAGTGTTGCTAATACGCCCCACGATTGAGGCTGAAGCATTTCGCTCTTCGACAATGGCTATCTGCCGCCGATTCTCTTCCTTCAATACGGAGATGAGTGCTTGATTACATCCAGCAATTCAGGTGGTATGCAAGTGTGCATGTGCGCATGCAGTTTACAGATATGCCAGATTTGCATGTATGTAGGTAGCGTGTCCATGCACCGATAGTAAACATGCACACTTTGCACATGTAGTGATGCAATCGGTGGCTGAGTTCCCCCTGGGCGAGGCCGAGACCTGCAGTCGCAACTCTGCTGGAGTTGGAGTTGGCGTGCCTGACATCGGCATCCTGGCCACATCGCCCCCCCCCTTACCAACTCATGGATCAGAGCGTCATGGCCAACAGCCGCCTGTTCTCCTCCTTCAATCAGGAGATGGGCCAGTGTGGCAGCCCTCTCGGCCATGGCCGTAACTGCGCCCCGCAGGCGCGGTGTCGGCAGGCAGGCCGCGAAATGCGCCAGTATCAACCTTTAGAAACTTAATATCCATGGGCCTTGACTTCCCCTTATAGAGCAACTTAGAACAACTTTACCCCCCCTCTTGATCTATGACCAAAATTATTGTCCTGTTCCTTGACATTTGGCTCACACCCCCCCTTCTACATGTGGAAAATTAAAATCCTGTACCACAACCTAGTGCAGAAATCTCAACTTTTTTAAAAAAATACATTGGTCTGTAGCAACCTTTTTGCAAAAACGGTTCCCCCCTTGTCAAAATTAATTTGGTGTGCCCCAACCTTTTGTAGATGTTCATTTCCCCCATCGTCAAAATTGTTTTTGTTGGGTAGCGACCTTTTCCTCTCCCAAGCGCTTCTTTTTGCTGACGCTCGCAACACCACGCGTTCGTAGCCTACGGTTCTGCAATGTTCAGCACATCCAAGTTCGCCATAATCCAAAAACATACGAGTATTAAGAACTGAACGTGTTTGCCCGTTTTTAACCTAGTAAACAGCAGTATATTTAAAAAATATATATATATATATAACCCAAATCCAGAGACTGAAAATGGTGCTCTACGCGCATGACAGAATAAACAAATGCAATTAATGTACTGTCAGCACAAACCATTTATTGAAAACATGTTTCTGCG
>Ga0126342_10014457_pt1 | contig 13941 bp, 17 predicted proteins | sample Cyp1metagenome_FD_92528 | JGI IMG/M metagenome (GOLD analysis project Ga0126342, IMG submission 92528) | Coral microbial communities from Lord Howe Island, Old Settlement Bay, Australia - Cyphastrea 1 metagenome | ecosystem: Host-associated > Invertebrates > Cnidaria > Coral ...
GTGCATGATCCTGCATGTGATAATGCATTTGCCAAAGTTTCTCGTCACACAGCTTGCCTGTTTCACCAGCAATCCCCGATTCTTTACCGGGGTCGGCGGCAGGGGCGGCAGCCCTTAAATAAATTCCATAACATTCATGACATCGACATCCATAGTCTTTTGCCAACAGCTGTGGTCCCATATTGTCCCCGTCTCCTCTCGGTGCTTGGCCTCAGAATCGCCTAGCGCCTGCTCCAAATACTTCAAGCGGCTCTCCACCGTCACCTCGACGGAGAAGTTGTGTGATTCCTGGTTGCCTTTACTTCACCTATCTTTGCACCATCTCTCATCAAAGACCATACGACAATAATGACAATACGACAATACGAGAGATCAGAGAATTTGATTCGGAGTTAAAGAGAGAGGTGCATGCTCGAAGCATTTTTGAACCCGTGGAACAAACATGGACAAGATAACTTGAAATCCTCATACTGGCAACGTTGATTTTACCATTTAAGGGAACCACTCATTGAGCGTGTGAAAACAGTTCTCTTCAAAGCGACAAAAACATCATACAATAGATCCCTGTTCACCCATTTTGTCGGCCCCCAGCGCTCGTTTCCCCATGCGCTCGTTTCCCCATGCGATCTTCACCCGCTCTGCCTGCGTGTCTGTTGGATGCCTTATGCGAAGTGAGGCAAGCACCATGGCTGGGACTTTGGAAGTTTCAGTGAATCTTTTGGACAAAATGATTCAACATGACTCTTGACGCCATGCATTTCATGAATCCTCAAGAATGTTGAAGATGCCAAGTCTGCGACGCGCTGCCATGTGTGCCAACACCCAACTTGCCCCGTAACCTGGGAGAAGCAGCATAAACTGTACTGCAGTGTCTAGGGCAGGAAGTTCGTCAAGTTTTTGTTTCTATGGCCCGATTGCACTGCCAAAAAGCACACCATGACAAAAGATAACCTGGAATCAACTTGTTTCACAGCGGTCTACAATGCTCCTGTGGTAGAGTCGAGAAAACATGAGAAAACATCAGTACGGAATCCCATGCGCCACCCCTAAAGGTCCTAAACTGGTCCTAAAGGTCCCCCACTGAGTTCCCAACTCTGAGACTCGATCCTGCATCCTTTTGAGCTCCTGTGCAGGGAACTTATGTATCTTATGTGCCATCGGGACTCCCTTTCCAATCTTTCCAGTTCCACCAGAACTATCAGAAGCATAAATGAACTGCCATGAATTACCATGAACTGCCAATGTTGCTGCTGTCTGCGGCCGCATCTTGAGACTCAAAGGGTGGTGCGGTGGTGCCTGCCTTTTAGAACAATGATACCAACCATCCGAGGTGCACGCAACCGATCAGCCAAGGTTTGGCTCGCCACAAAGGACCACAGGCTTCCTTTGTACAACCTAGTTATCTATTCCAGTCTTCTGTTAGGTGCACGGAAGAGCCTCGCTGTGCTTCTGCACGCTGTCTCCGAGCATGTTCTCGATAAAGTCCATCCGCTCCTTAAAGAACATGCTATACCCTCTGGCATTTAACATAGCTATGGAAAATCACCATTTTTAATGGGTAAATCCACTATCAATGGCCATTTTCAATAGCTTTTTGTATGTTTACCAGAGGGTATATTATTGCTGAATTTTCCAAATGGAGCTTTGGGTGTAACAGGTCATCCATGGTCATCCCCGGGTTGCAACCCTCCACAATTAATCACAGCCGCTATAGACGCAAAACAAGCAAATGCAAACTAGACATCATGCAGACTTTGAGCAAATGTGTTTCTTTAGCTGAGACGCAAGTAGGATGTGTAAGCACTAAATTTACAGTTGTAGCCATGCCCCATCCCCTCCCAATGATTCGGTGTTTTGTACAAAACAACCTGGACTGCCTCGAAGCACGGCCGCGACTCCTGCAGTGAATGCTTCATTTGGCTGTGCTCTGTCGGGCCATGCCTCAGCAAAATCGATGGTCGCACAGGGCCAGTGGAGAACGAGGCAGCCATAAGAATGGTTGACTCTCAAGTTTACCCGGTTGGTTTCTGTTCTGCATTGCTGAGCGAAAAATGGCTGATGAACGCCAGCGTCTGCAAACAACATGTTTAACATTCTTTCAAAGACTGGATGTCAGGAGCACTCACTGGAGAGGAACGGTGAGGAACCTGCGAACCGTGCGCGGTGTTTTTCAAAAACCTCCGATCTCTCGAGCATCCAACTGGTGAGCTGAATCCCCCATGATTTTCTCCAGGTAATCCAGGCGCTCCTGGGTGGTCATGGTGTCAAATTCGATGTGGCAAATCTCTCTGGTACCAAACATAGGCCAAAGTGCTGACAAAACTTCTCCTGCATAGGGGTTGTTCGACCTCAGGCTGACAGACAGTGTTTGATCATCAGTAAGCAAGCCCTCAAGCCGTCAAGCCCTCTATCAGCATTGTTGCTAGGAAAATGTTGCTCTGTGCTCTTGTGTGATACCTCAACATGCAATTCCGCTCAGATTCACACAATTTTGGCAGACCAAAATTGTAGACAGATTTCGATGCGTCCCGAATGGACATGTACTTTCCAATTTCAGAACTGCAACTGATACGATATCCCGGCGATCAAAATGAGTTGATCATTGTATATCTGGTTATGACTAACAACATAGCCGTGGAAAATCACCATGCTATTAATAGGTAAACATAGGTAAACCATCTATAAATTGGCCATCTATACCATGGCTATATATGGCTATATAATATATAATGGGTGCAATAAATTCCATGCTGCACGAGGCCATCCCGGAGCCTCCAAGCTGTTGCGAGATGAAGGAACTCAAATCCTGCGCTGCGTCGCGTCATTTTGTTCGGTGGTCCATAATGGGAAGCCCCGGAAAGAAGTTCGGGAAGAATGGATGTCAATGGTGTATATCTCTGATTGACTTTGCTTCTGACGATTATGTTCTATCATGTTCTATCAAGACCGAGAGGAGCGAGTGTCAATATTCACGTTCTCAGCACAATTCTGGCCAATGGGTGGCAGCACTGCCTGAACCAAGAAGAAAGGTTGCATCAGCAGTCCTTTGCTTGCTTCTCCACAGAAACCCCGAGAGTCTGCGGTGCCAATGCTGCCAATAAGGCTTGACTTGAGGTTCTGTGTTGAATTCTTCATGAAAAACCATGTGTATCGTTGACAGTCGTGCTGCTTGTTGTGAAAAGGGCCCTCGGGCAACACAGCATACTGAGAATGAGAACAGAGCTGAGTCTTGGAAAACGCCTGCTCGATGAAGTCCAAACGCTCCGCCGTCCCTGCATGCATCTCGCTCAATGCCTCAACAACACGCACTTTTCAAGGCCAACAGTGTAGCCCCAGTGAAACCCAACTCATGCTGAATCTTGATGAGCTATTCTACTCGAAGTCAGTCCTGCAGGGTGCTTTGAATGGGTCAACAGATTCCCAAGACCTAAGCCTATCCCAAGCTTGCAGGGATACAAACATGTCGTAAATGCGCGTAAATGGCAAATTTCTAAGACTTCCGCCTCTGCTTGCCACTTGTTAATGAAAGCGGATTCGAAAACTGTCCATCTTCGCAATTTCATCCACACCCGCCCTGGCGGACTGGGCTTCAGCACCTTGACACCCTTGCCATGCTCCTCCAAGAACTTGACTTTAATGATACACAAAAAATTACTGATGGGAGTCAAGATTCTTCCCAACTTGCCACCTGATCCACCTGTCTTGTCTTCCCCAAGTCTGATTGCTTCACCCACGATGATCTTGTAGCTAGACCACCAAACATCAGGCCCCTGGATTGCTGGGATCGTGCTTCACTGCGTCCCAGGTTCCCCAGTCACGACAGTCACGACATCTCCTCCAAGCCCTTGCTGTGTTTTTCCTTAGAATCTGATGAAAGTCATGACATCACTAGCTGATCTGGCAGCTCACATTGGTGACGTTTGTCTGTTGAGTTTGCACATCAAAATTGCAGAGACCCCAATGCTCTGTGTAGAATGCCGTCTACGAAGCTATTGGCACTCAAGAAGTAAAAAGCATGGCACTTGTGTTGGCAACTTAGTCTGTGTCTAGCCTTTTGCAAAGCCTACGATAAGAACCACCAGGCCCAAGAAGCAACAAATAAACGTGATACAGAATGAAATCTGCATGGAGTATGTGTGTATCTCAAAAAAAGCATATCTCTTTGCATACTTGGATTTGTTTGATTCTGCATGTATAGGCATATGATGGCATATGTCTGTTTACAGCCACTCAGTTCCATATTGATGTATCGGTCGTTGCTTTTTATTTAGACCATGCCGCCGCTTGTTCCCAAATCACCAAGCAGCTGCATTGTCTCCGATGACTGATTCGAGAAACTTCACTTGCTCCTGCCCCGCTGTCGTAAAAGCTTTTGGTACCACAAAGCATGTGGAATGTCAATGTGACGTAGCATTCCCAGCAAAATAATCCCAAAGGGCCACAAACAATGCCCAAATTAGATTGTTGCAAAGCTCAGTGACTGAGACCTCAATAGGCATGAACACATTTCAAAAACTGCTTGCAGTGCAAAACGATCTTTCAGCAGCTTAAATGGAGGTGGCCAAGATCTCCTCAATTGAAGCATGTTGCTCTTCACGAGTCTTTTGCCTTGGATTTTCTAGATTCAAAGGCACAAATCTGTCAGTGTCTTTAGATGTCTTTAGTACATTTGAACTATTAAAATGTCAACAAAGAGTAGCCTGCTATATCTACTACCTCGATGTCAATGTCCGCAATCTTAGAGCTCTTAAGAGTAGTATCACAGTGTCCGCCACCGTGCAATTCCAACAGCTTTGCGGATCTCTTTCGAAACACTTCTCTGAGACGTTTCTGGCTTCAGAATAAAGTGCAGTCAGTACATTCCCTATACAAAGGAGCAACATGGAGCAACACTATCCCATTCCAAGGTACTCTCCCGAAACTTGATCTCGTATGTGCCCTGTAATGTGAAGAAGCTTCTCCTGGGGACCAGCATCGTCCAACATGCGCTAAATGTGTGTCAATCAACAACTATTGTCTAAATACATCCCTGTACGAGTTCACCGGGTCAGGTTGGGGCAGAAAATCAACCCTCCTTAGGGGGGTTAACCCCCCTGAAATCCTAAAGGAAACTCATACCGGTATCTAAATACATTGTAACATCAACATAATTTTGATCACTAGTGCTTAAAGCACTAGTTCTTTGATGCTTTTTTTTGAGTGCACAAAGAAGCGGAAACACGTTGCAACAAAATGTCGGTTTGCCGTGATGTGTTGGCCTGAACACAGAGCTATGCCAGCTATGCATCAACCTTGACTTCCTTGAGAAGCCGAGTTGTAGTAAAGGTACCATCACACCGTAACATGTTCCACCATTTGATCCATTTGTACACTTGCAGAGGTGACATGCTTGCGGAATCCTCTCGATGGTTCTTTTCATCTTGCAACTTTCCATGCCTTCCAATAGCACTGAAGCATCCACAGTGGTTTGCGCGAGATTGACTTTTGAGGCCATGAAAGGGCTCAGAGCATCTCAAAATCTGCTACCTTCACGCATACATTTTATAGGTCCAATTGTCATTGTGTCCACATTTCCAAGGCAGTTCAGATTCAAAGATATCCAAAGAAATCATGTTCTGTGGATCTGGCAGCTCTTGCATCTTCGCGTGCATGTTGCTGAGCTCCTAACAGTCGGAGTTGCAGAGTTCTGCTTGATCATACATTGACAATTAGATACAAGCTGCAGTCTGCTGCATTCTGCTGCAGCAAAAAAAAAGCAAAATCCAATGACAACTGACTTCGAGGTAGTTGAACTGCCATTTTTGAGATATGTTGGTAAGGTACCGTACAGAGTATTGGGTGTGGATAACCTGTCCAGAGGAGAGCTGGCGATGCTAATACTGAAACTCTGAAACCGTTGCCTTGGCGAACTTGGCAGCTGAATCGCCAATCTTGCTTTCGAGATACTCAAGCCTCTCCTTCGGGATGGTTGGAACCAAATTGGAAACATTAAAATTTCTTAAGATTCTGTAAAATTCCTTAAAAATCCTTAACATTCCTTAAAATTACTTCAAATTCCGTAAAATTCCCTTAAATTCCTTAAATTTCCTTTAAATTCTTGTCAGCTGAATCGCCCTTGCTTTAGAGATATTCAAGCCGCTTAAGCCTCTCCTTCGGGATGGTTGGAACCAGATTGGAAACATCTGAATCTGTGACGTCGACGCTCCTATCACCTATCGCTTGAGGATGTCTACAAAATTCTACAAATATCCATAGCTAGATTCTAAAAGGCCATGACTACAACAAGTCTTATTTCCAGCCGCACAAGGCACGCGGCTCTCCTGCAGTCCAGCATGGTGACTTTGCATCTTGCTGGCGCTGGCATCGAGATCCTTTGCATGTTTTGCCTGCAAGGTATGCTTAAAAACATCTTCCCTGTCTAGTTCTCGGCAAAAATCGCTGATGAATCCTGATCAAAAAACCGTCAGATTTGCGCGATAGATTCCGTCAGAAGCACCTTGAATTTCTCGATCTCCTGGAGGGGCCACAGACCAAACAAGACCCTATCGCCCTCAGGTCACTACTAAAATCCCAGTGACTTTGAAACAGCAAGATGATGCCTTAGATGATGCTTAAAATGATGCAAGATGGATGTAAAAAAAATCCACGAAATGTGACAGGTCCCTCTTCTTCCCTCAATTTGGAGTCGTCCTGTGTGTGTTTTTCAGCACTCTCCACCAAGAGCTTCTCCAAGTAGTCCACGCGTTCCCCAAGCCTCGGGTGGAAACATGCTGTGGAAACTGAGCGAAACGGGGGCTCTTTACGTATCCGCAGAAACAGAAATTGCATGGAAATCCCCTCTGGTAATTTAACATAGCTATTGAAAATCACCATTTTTAATGGGAAAATCCACTATTAATGGTCATTATAGGTGAAAATTGGCGCAAAAAATGTGAAAATTGGTGAAGACTCGAATTCTTTGCACAATGTGCCTCGCCTGCTGACTTGTCACAGTTAGTGCTTTCTTCACCACAAATTCTCTGAATGCGCTCCGCCGGAGAAGCACAGAGGAAAAAGAAATGCCACGAGTCCTGTACCGTATGTCCAATACTTAGGCCATCACGACAGATGGCGAGCATGAAGATCTTCCTTCTCCCTGCGCTCAAGTAGCTGACATCTACGATGTGTCAAACAAACAGCATCGTCATTGAAGACTTTTGGATCAACAGGTTGACAGGGTGATACTGGAAGCTGCCATCACAAACCATGAGGACCTTATTTTCGTTGTGTGGGCCACACGCAGATTCACACTGGCGGAAAAATAGAAGGCTTAAATCAAATCACTTAATTCAGAGTTCCATTCTGAATCGCACAAAAGTCAAAACGAGATTGGACTAATTAGTGGACTATTTGTTTGACTATTTTTCTACAATTAGTTTTTTTTCTGTAGCCTTTCCTGTCCCCTGCAGCTAGGATCGGTACAACGACAAAGAAAAAGCGCCTCTGGAGCTGCGTAAGGCGGTCGGCCACTTGGCCATGGCTTTGCTCCTTGCCTGACGTGTCTGCGGAGTTGAGTTGGACCATAAATGGGGGGTCCATAAATGGTAGCCATGGGTAACCCTAAATCATCCATTTTAGATTGGGATGGAACCCATTCTAAACCAAGCATTTTTTGAGTTTTTTTTTTCATTTATGGAAACCCCCAAATATATCAAGGATTTTGAAGGCAGTACTTTGGTGTATGACTATTTTCAATCGGAAATTCGAGGACCCAAATTCTGATAGCCTTTGACTCAAAGAGCCTGGGCTTGGCAGTGGCAAATCCGCACTTGCTGAGTAACAACAATTGTGCTTGCTGAGACGCTTTTGTGCTCCGCCGCCACTTTCTGGTGTGCCTCGGAATGCTTTTCCCTTTGCATGGATCAGTTCCCAGAGTATCAGTCGCGAGAAAAATTGGCGGACTGAAACACGCAATAAGATGCAATAAGTACCCTTTGCCAATTGCCAACAGGATCTGACATGTAGATTGAAAGAAAAACTAGGGGCGCGCCCACATTTTGCCCCTCGCCCTTGCCCTAGGGAACCCTGACAGCTTTTAGCACTTCAAGCTCACGAGTGTGTTTGTCTGACGAGTCACCCAGTGCCTCACAATGAGTCGCTTCGTTTCGCAAGCAGTGCATGGTTGATGAGACGGATCTAGTTTCCTTCTGTCAGGTTTCTGATTCGAATTATCATATTGATTCAACAAAATCCATGACTGTGCGTTGTCCTTCGTTTCGCCAATTTCAGGAAATGTGGAAAAGACCAAAAAAAAGCCATGACCGTCGCCCATGACCTTCTCCAAGTAGTCAAGTCGCTCTTCCAGGGTTGCATGATGCCTCGTGCTTCGTTCATCGCCCAACATTTTCAGCAGATTGAGGCATCTGGAGAACGAGAACTGAGCGTCGCACTTCTCAAGAGCCTGTTTCTCACCTCGAGGGCAAGTTGCATGCGATGCCGAAAGTTGTTGATATTTGTTGATATTGTTGGTACTTCCTGGTCGTACTTCCCCGGCATTTGGAGCAAAGGCAGGGAGTGGTTTCTCATGTTTTCTCTCGTTGCTCTCTTGGACTCCTGACTTGCAAGGCTGCCATGAGCTTTCTTCAGGCTTTCAAGCGATGCTACATGCGCCTGGCAGTCAGGGCTGTCAAACTGAATGGGTTTCAGTCTGCTTCATTGCTTTTCAACTTCACTGAATCAGATCTGCCCGCTGGTCCTCTGGACGCCAGGTTGTGTGTCTTGCATTGTAAGGAAATCTGTTCATGAGTCTACTATCGCAGCATAGCATATATGGTCTCCCTGGAACGTCACACACACCACCACGATTGCTGCTACTCCACGTTAGGAGAACGAACCTTACCTTATCACCTGCTCAGTCCACTATTGGAGTTACTTTCATTTTCTCAAAAGTAAGAAACAGCAGAAAGGTGCAGAAAGCGTTACCTCGACGCAATCTGGTCTAAGACTTCGATATCCGACGACGATATCGGCCTCGCGCGCCACGCGCTCCTCCGACACTCTCCCATGCCTCAGATTTTGGATCCTCAACATCCACCTTTCATCGCAAACAATTTCAGTCATGCCTCAAGTCGTAGCCGTCGTAGCCACGTCCACAACCAAACCAACACTAATACGCATCATTCATACTTCATTTCAGGGCAAATCCGCTGGTGACTTTGTGCCGAAAACATCCAAAAACACAAATGTTCTCATTCGAATGTGTTTATGATTGTAAAGCAATTACATACCCCTCGCCACTCAAAAATGCTTCCAGGTTTGCGGACACAGCATCCATCTTCGCCACAGCGGCAGCCAGCTCCTATCATCACAGCAGTGCTTCCCGGAGACTCAGCATGATTCCCAACTGAGGAGACTAAGGCAATTCTTGATTTCAAAAGAGTCTGGAGAGTCTACACTTGGAATTATCTCCAGTAATGTATTCTCCCGAAAAATTGTTCCGTTCAGCTTGCCTCCTCTCTATCCAGAAGAGTTCAAAAGGATGCAAAAGGTTTGCGCGTACCTGTAGGGCTATGACTCCCTGCCGATCGCATCCCTGCCTGAGCGTGCTTCTCAAAGGAATCCCCCATCCGCTGTTCGATGTAACCCATGCGGTCGGACAGGGTGGCATGACTCGCCTACACGAGGGGAAGACTCAGTCGACTGACACACCAGGGGTACCGCCCTAGGCGATGCCATTCTCCTTGTAAAATCCTGCATGATGCTAATCTATCCTGAGCTTTGGTAGAAACAGCGTAAGAAAAACAACGATGCAGTTTTTAAGCTGAGATGAGGCTGACCCAACTTATTTGAAGCATGGCTTGAATGACATTGACATGGTCTTGAAATGAAGTAGGACCAAGGATGGAAGGGACCAGGATTCACCATGGTTTCCTACTTTGAACCATTTATTCCTTCAAAGCCTTGGGATGAAAGGAAGGCCAACCAGTCACCGCCTCGCGCGCACGTAGCTCATTCGCCAGCTTCGCATGGTTGGCTTTGTGGTCTTCGATGACCTGCAAGGAGTTGGTCTCGCTGTGGAAAAGACGTAGCCAGTGAGTCAACTCATATGGGTATGGATCAATACCTATTAATACCATTTTTAGTGGGATGAACATCCATTTACCAGCTATTTTGATGTTCACCAGGGGTACAAGGTTTTGACACACTGCCATATCCAAAGATGCAGGCTTTGTAGTATTCTGGGTTTTGGTCCGCATCTTCCAATGAGTCTCTTCTCTTTGTTTTTATTACTGGTGGACCTGTGGACTTTCTTGAAATCGCGAATGAAGACTTGGGGATGCAATGGAGATTGCATTCGCCAACAAATACTGTAGGCCCTTCCCAGCGGCCTTCTTGTGATGATCTGCAGAGTCGACCATCATGGTCTCCAAGTAATCCACACGCTCCTCGGGCCCATATTGCGGCCCCATCAAATCAAAGGGACGACATGATGAGGACAAACTGCAAATGTTCAGTTCGCTGACAAAAGACTCTGCATTGCCAGGCGCATTGCCGAAACTTTTGCGAAGAGCTTTCGGTCCGCATGCTGCTGGAACTGTGGGAAGGTGAAGCCACGCCATCAGAAAACATCTGACACTCTGGTGAGTCTAGTGTCATCTAGGGTGAGTTGCTGCTTTCTAGTGTTTTGGAAATTTCTTTAGTCGCTGCAACTTTCAACTCTGTCCTTCAACCTGGCATGATGCAAATCCAGGGCGGACTTGTCGCTGCTTAGGTTGGCGTGTGAGGACTTCAGGTATTCCAGACCAGTACCTGTGCCGTTTTCATCATCCCAACCAGTCTGAAAGCACGCGACCAAGGTTTCCTATTGTTTCCTCTTGGCTTTGTATATTTTCCACAAAACTTTCAATTGTTTCATCTTGGTTAAACCAGCTCCACACATTGATGCCTTCTCTGGCCTTGTTTCTCACAATGATGCTTCAGCTCATCCAATGTAGCCTTCAGCTCCTGTCAAATTAGATCATGATTATCAGAATGTATCAGAATGCAGTAGGCAAAAGTAGGCAAACCAACTGTCCCTTATTTCACAGCTATTCGATCAAACACCGAGATGCTTTGCGAATGCCGACAAGCTCAGCAACCTTCTCAGTTTTCTAAGACATGCTGGCTCGACCCCTTTCACCTGAGAGGTGTCAGCAAGCAACTGTGGACAATTGGAACATGACCAAGCGCAAAGTTTGATCATGTGCTGGACACACATCTTTGGCGCAAGGAATGACCAAGTGATGCTAAGCAATGCTAAAGCGATCCAAATGGTGCATCCAGTTCGCGCCTCCAGGTGTCCAAGTCTTCCATGCAAGGCTTCTAACTTTGCATGAGCGTGGCTTAGCTCCTGTTCAAAAACAACCCCCCAATGCAGCAGTTCTACAGCAATCTGAAGTTGGGACTGGTATGTATGTATGTATGTATGTATGTAGGTAGGTAGGTATGTATGTATGTATGTCTGTATGGCTGTATGTCTGTATGTCTGTATGTCTGTATGTCTGTATGTCTGTATCTCTGTATGTCTGTATGTCTGTAAGTCTGTATGTCTGTATGGCTGTATGGCTGTATGTCTGTATGTCTGTATGTCTGTATGTCTGTATGTCTGTATGTCTGTATGTCTGTATGTCTGTATGTCTGTATGTCTGTATGCCTGTATGCCTGTATGTCTGTATGTCTGTATGTATGGATGGATATATGCATGTATGCATGTATGCATGTATGCATGTATGCATGTATGCATGTATGTATGTATGATGCATTGATGCATTGATGCATTGATGCATTGATGCATTGATGCATTGATGCATTGATGCATTGATGCATTGATGTATTGATGCATGTATGCATGTATGCATGTATGCATGTGTGTATGCGTGTATGCGTGTATGCGTGTATGTCTGTATGTCTGTATGTCTGTATGTCTGTATGTCTGTATGTATGTATGTACGTACGTACGTATGTATGTATGTGTGTGTATGTACGTACGTACGTATGTATGTATGATGCATTGATGCATTGATGCATTGATGCATGCATGCATGTGTGCATGTGTGCATGTGTGCATGTGCGCATGTGTGCATGTGTGCATGTATGCATGTATGCATGCATGTATGTATGTATGTGTGTGTGTGTATGCGTGTATGTGTGTATGTATCTGGGTAAATTATAATATTTCACTAACCTGAAATAAGGCCATTTGGGGATGATTTCCCTTACTAACCATGATTCCAGTAAGGTCGCAGTGAGGTCGTTATAATTTACCCAGATGTATGTATGTGTCTCTGTCTGTCTGTATGTCTGCATGTCTGCATGTCTGTGTCTGTATGTATGTATGTATGTATGTATGTCTGTCTGTCTGTATGTATGTATGTATGCATGTATGCATGCATGTATGTATGATGCATTGATGCATTGATGCATTGATGTATTGATGCAGTGATGCATTGATGCATTGATGCATTGATGCATGCATGCATGTCCGCATGTCTGCATGTCTGCATGTCTGCATGTCTGCATGTCTGTATGTCTGTATGTCTGTATGTCTGTATGTCTGTATGTCTGTATGTATGTATGGATGGATGGACGGATGGATGGATGGATGTATGGATGGATATATGGATATGTGCATGTATGGGTGTATGTATGTATGTATGTATGTATGCATGTATGTATGTATGTATGTATGTATGATGCATTGATGCATTGATGCATTGATGCATGTATGCATGTAAGCATGTGTGCATGTGTGCATGTGTCCATGCATGCATGCATGCATGCATGCATGCATGCATGTATGCATGTGTGTATGTGTGTATGCGTGTATGCGTGTATGTATGTATGTATGTATCTATCTATCTATCTATCTATCTATCAATCTAACAATCTATCAATCTATCAATCTATCAATCTATCAATCTATCAATCTATCAATCTATCTATCTATCTATGTATCTATGTATCTATGTATCTATGTATGTATGTATGTATGTATGTCCGTATGTATGTCTGTATGTATGTCTGTATGTATGTCTGTATGTATGTCTGTATGTATGTCTGTCTGTATGTCTGTCTCTTTGTCTGCATGTATGTCTGTCTGTCTGTCTGTCTGTCTGTCTGTGTGTATGTATGTATTAATGTAATGTAATGCAATGCAATGCAAATTCAATGTAGTGTAATGTAATGTAATGGTGTGTATGTATGCATGCATGCATGCATGTATGTACGTGTGTATACATTAATATACGTTCCCGTATGTATATATACAGTATATATTGGTGGTGCTTCTGTTGGGCATGCAGTTCCTCCTCAACAACGGGCTCCTCTTGGTGCTTCGCATCTGAGTCACCAAGAGCCTGCTCCAGATACTTCAAGCGACTCTCCACTGTCACCTGCCAACGCGACTGCCCTCGAGACACAGGCTTGACGGAGGATGAGGGTGTCCATTACGTGATAGGCTTGTTGTATATTGTTGTGTTCATGGTGACGTGTTTCTTGGTCCTGCTGCAACACCAAGTATTTACAGGGTGCACCACGTTGTCTGAGAGGAAACATCTTAAACATCTTGATCAAAGATCCCTAAAGCAACTGAAGTTTGAAGTGACTCCAAATTCCATTCTCCATCTTGGACCTTTCGAAGTGTCCTTTTTCGTTAATGATTAACGTCCCTCCAGCAGTTCGGCCATGCGGTTCCGCCCATTCACACTGCAAGCCTGTATCTCACCTCCACGCCTGAGGTGACGGAAAAAGAAAGGAAACTAGACGACGGATGGCCCGAGAGCGTAGAGGAGCAGGGTCTTCTCTTGTTAGTATGGAGCTGCAATTTTAGAAACGGTATATGAAAGCTGTGTTATAGGCAGTCGAGAAGAGGAGTATCAAGACAAAATAGTGAGAAGTGCAAGACAATAGTTTGCATCGCAAACA
>Ga0126342_10014458_pt1 | contig 13940 bp, 17 predicted proteins | sample Cyp1metagenome_FD_92528 | JGI IMG/M metagenome (GOLD analysis project Ga0126342, IMG submission 92528) | Coral microbial communities from Lord Howe Island, Old Settlement Bay, Australia - Cyphastrea 1 metagenome | ecosystem: Host-associated > Invertebrates > Cnidaria > Coral ...
AAGGACGCCCCAAAGACCCCAAGGACACCCCAAAAGGACCCCCCAAGAAGCCCCCCCAGGACCCCCCCAGAAGGCCCCCAAGAGCCCCCCCAGGCCGCCCCCAGAACCCCCCCCCGACCCCCCCGGGGGCCCCCCCGGGGCCCCCCCAGGGACCCCCCGGGGACCCCCCAGGGCCCCCCCAAGGGCCCCCCAAAGACCCCAAGGAGAGCCCACCAGGGCCCCCCAAGGAGCCCCCCAAGGACCCCCCAAGAAGGCCCCAAGGAGCCCCTCAAGGACGCCCGAAGGACCCCGCAGAGACCCCCCAAGGAGCACCCAAGGAGGCCCCAAGGACCCCAAGAACACCAAAGGACCCCAAGGACCCTAAAAGGACCCCAAGGACCCTAAAAGGACCCCAAGGACCCAAGGACCCCAAGGACCCAAGGACCCCAAGGACCCCAAGGACACAAGGACCACTCCACACGCGACCTTGGTCCGTGGGGTCCTTGGAAATCTTTGGGATCGTTGGGGCTTTTTAGGGTCGTGTGGGGAGGGTCCTTTAACCTTAAATTCCTTTAACCCTAAATTCCTTTAACCCTAAAATCCTTTAACCCTAAAATGCTTTAACCCTAAATCCTTTAAATCCTTTAACCCTAAAATATTTTAACCCTAATTTTTTTAAACCCTAAAATCCTTTAACCCTAATTTTTTTAACCCTAAAATACTTTAACCCTAGGGTTTAGTTTTGGATGTTGCCCTGTTGTTCATATAATTTACGGGGTTTGGGGTCTCCAGTTGGGGTGCCAAGCCCCTCTTTATTGAAAATGAAGTTGTATCTTCAGCAATGGATGGTATCACTGACAAATTGGGGGGCGGAGGGCTTAAAACTTAAGGTTTAGTTTTGGATATTGCTTTGGTGTTTATATAACTTACAGGGTTTGGGGTTTCCAGTTGGGGTGCCAAAACCCTCTTTATTGAAAATGAAAGTGTATCTTCAGCAATGGATGGTATCACTGACAAATTGGGGGTTGGAGGGCTTGAAATTTAGGGTTTAATTTTGGATACTTCATTCTTGTTCATACAGCTTACAGCGTACCGGTGTCTCAAGAGGCCGCTTTCTTTTCTCAGAACACACAATGGCAGCATGCTGGTATGTTCAACTCCGCTTTCTCAATACACGCGCTTGTTGAAAGCACCCATTAGGCTTCAACTTGTGTTGGCGCACAAGTGCCGCAAGGCCTAAAAGTTTAGGGTTTAGGGTTTAGGGTGTGCTAACGTTCTGGGCGCGCGCTCGTGGGCCCTATAGATTCTTCTTTCACGGGCCCACTCACCATGGCGCGCCGTGCGTGGCAGTACACCCACCCCAAACCACCCGGCGAACAGGATTTTAGGGTTTAGTTCCTAAAGTCTTTTTGGTGCTCTTACCCGGCGGGGGCCCGTTTCAAACTGCGGCAGGCCGTATGTTTCCCTGCCCCGGTCAGCAACTGCCCTGATCGACATGATAGCGAGCCCCAGCAGAAGGTCAGCCGCCGGTCTGGGGGCCACCCCTCCTTGGTCGGGTGGGATGGGCGCGCCGCAATTCGGCGCGCAGAGCAAGTGTTGGCTTCAAATTGTTTAACCAGAAAACTCGACTTGGAGCAGAAATAGACTTGGCAAAAGCTTCCCACGAAAGGCAAAACGCGCTGTGCCGCCCTGTTTGTATCTGCCAAAAATTCTGCAGGGAGGCAGGAGCCGTTCTCAAAGCACAATTTTCCCGGTCGGACGCGTCGAGCCGGAAGCCGTTTTTCGACATTTTGAGGTCAATTTTGTTTTTCTGAGCTTTGAAATGCTGTTTTGGAAGCTTGGGACCTCTAAAGAGCTTGATTTGGAGCAGAAATTGATTTGGCAAAGGCTTGGAAAAGCTCCGAGAATCGGATTTTGACGGCTGCGATCCTGCTATTAAACCGCTGACATAGGACATTAGAGAACGAGCCATTTTGTAGCCGATCGTGGGGGGGGGCCCTAGGCCGTTTGGGGCCGTTTTGAGCTGGTTTGGAGCCGTTTTGGGCTGTTTCAGGCTGGTTCAGCCTTTTGGGAACCCCAGGGGGGCCCCCCGGGGGTCACCAGCATGTGCGTTTTGCGCCGTTCTGGACGGTTTGAAGCGATTTTGGACCGTCTGCGGCTGGTTTGGAGGTGTTCTGGTGAGTTTTGGACCGTTTTGGGCTAATTTGGGATCGTTCTGGGCCGGTTTGGGCTGTTCTAGGCTGATTCAGCGCTCTGAGAACCCCAGGGGGGACCCCCCAGGAGGTGCCGGCAAAGTGCTTGGGTTTAGGGTCTTTACCTTTGACACTCAAAGGCTCGACCGCCTTTACGGCGTGTGCCAAGCGTCATGCCTTGCCATGGCGTTCAGCAGCCCCAGCTTAACCTGGGCTGCACGCTCAGGTGCTCTCAGGTCGCTCGCTGAGCGCTCGGACAGCTTCGGGCTCTCACGTGGTGGCAGCGAGCCCTCAGCTAGACTTTAGGGTTTTAGGGTTTAGGGTTTAGGGTTTAGGGTGTGTACTGTATCCGTTCGCGCACTTTATCGGGCCGGCTCCCCATACTGCTTTCACGCCGGCCCTCCCCATTTGCGCTCACTACGCGTAGCCAGTATTCCCACCCCAGCCACCCTGTCTATGCTCTTTTCGGGTTTAGGGTTTCAGTTTAGGTGAAACCCTTCGTCGGGTCGCTGACTGAAGTTTTATCTGAGCTGCTCCGGTCGAGTAACGATGACTGTCCGTAGAATACTTCCAGCGAGCTCCCCCCTACCCCCCTGTCAAGGGGGGAGTCGAAGCATGTCTCCAGCTTTCCACGGGATCGAAACGGCAAAAGAGGCCACAAAGTGCCTAACATAGTCCCAACATGGCCTCCAAATGGCCCAGCATAGCCCTAAAAAAGCAGCAGCAGAACCTAAAGTTACCCAACATAATGCCAACATAGCCTTCGAATGGCCCAGCATAGCCTTCAGAAGCCGCCAAGAGAGCCCCAGACTGCTCTACATAGCCCCAACATAGCCCCAACATAGCGTTCAGAAGCCGCCATGAGAGCCTAAAGGAGCCCTCAATAGTCCGAACGTGGCCTCTAAGCGGTCCAACATAGGGACCAAAAGCCTCAACACAGCCCTCAAAAATCCCAACATAGTCCCGAAATGGGCTCCAAATGGCCCAACTTTGCCTTGAAAAAGAGCCGGCAAGGCTCCAAGCTGTCTAACATAGACCCAACATAGCCTCAGCGTGGCTTCCAAATGTTTCGAAATAGCCTCCAAATGGCCAAATATAGCCTTCACAAGCCGCCAAGAGAGCCCCAAGGTGCCCAACACAGTGCCAGCATGGCCACCAAATGCCCCAGCATAGCCCTCAAGAACCACCAGCAGAGCGTGAAGCTGCTCAACATAGTCCCAACATAGCCTTCAAATGGCCCAACGTAGCCTTCAGAAGCCGCCAAGGGAGCCCCAGGCTGCCCTACACAGTCCGAAAGTAGCCCAACACAGCCTTCAGAAGCCGCCAAGAGAGCTTCAAGGTGCCCACCACAGTCCCAACATGGCCTCTAGGCGGCCCAACATAGGCGCCAAAAGTCTCAACACAGGCCTCCAAAACCCCCGGCAGAGCCCCGAGCTGCCCAACATAGTCCCGAAATGGGCTCCAAATGGCCCAATTTTGTCTTGAAAAACAACGAGCAGGGCCCCAAGCTACCCAACATAGTCCTTACATAGCCTCCAAACGGCTCAACACAGCCTTCAGACGCCGCCAAGAGAGCCCCAAGGTGCCAAGGATAGTCCCGACATAGCCTCCAAAAGTCTCAACACAGCACTCGAGAATCATCAGCAGAGCCTCAGGCTGCCCATCACAGTCCCAACATAGCCCCGAAACGGCCCAACCAAGCTTTCAGAAGCTGTCATGAGAGCTTCAAGGTGCCCACCATAGTCCCAACATGGTCTCCAAGTGGCCCAACACAGCCGTCAGAAGCATTCAAGAGAGCCACAAATTGCACACCACAGTCCCAACATTTCACCATTTTACGCGCCGGCATAATGTTCCAAAACCACCAGCAGAACCTCAAGCTGCCCAACGTAATCCCAACATGGTGTCCCAATGCCCCAGCATAACCTTTCAAAACCACCAGCAGAGCCTCAAGCTGCCCAACAGAGTCCCAACATGGCCTCCGGCAATTACAATCCACCTTTTCGGCCAAATCCTGGCCGAGGCCTTTTGGGAGCAAATTTCTGCCATTTGAGGGCGGGCCTTTTGGAAACAAATGTCTGCCTTGGCCGGCAATTAAAATTCCCTTCTGGGACCACTGGGAAACGGCGCTTTTGGGCCAAATCCTGGCCGAGGGCCTTTTGGGAGGAAATTTCTGCCATTTGAAGGTCCCTGGGCCGGCAATTGAAATCCCCTTCTGGGATCATTGGGAAACGGCCCGTTTGGGCCAAATGGCCCCCAAATGGCACAATTTTTGGCCTCAAAAACAAGCAGCAGGGCGCCAAGCTACCCAACATAGTCCTTACATGGCTTCCAATTGGCCCGACATAGCTTCAGAAGCTGCCAAGAAAGCCCTAAGCTGCCCAACATAGTCCCAACGGGGCCTCGAAATGGCACAAAATAGCCTTCAGAAGCTGCCAAGCGAACCCCAAGCTGCCCAACATAGCCCCAACATGGCCTCCAAAACCCCCAGCACAGCCGTCAGAAAAACCATCGGCAGAGCCTCAAGCTGGCCAACATAGTCCCAACATAGCCTCCAAATGGCCGAACATAGCCTTCAGAAGCCGCCAAGAGAGCCACAAGGTGCCCAACATAGTCCCAACATAGCTGCCAAATAGCCCAACATAGGCTCCGAATGTCCAACATAGCCGCAAAACACCTTAACAGAGCCACTGATTGCCGAACATAATGGCGCAACATAGCCTCCAAGCGGCCCAGCATAGCCTTCAGAAGCCGCCGGGAGAGTCTTATTCTGTCCAACATAGTCCCAACATGGCCTCCAAATGGCAAAACATAGCCTTCGGAAGCTGCCAGGAGAGCCCTGAACTGCCCAAGCTAGTCCCAACATGGCCTCCAAATGCCCCAGCACAGCCGTAGAAAAGCACCAGCACAGCCTCAAGCTGCCCGAGATAGCCCCAAAATAGATTCCAAATGGCCCAACATGGCCGTCAGAATCCGCAAAAAGAGTCCCAGGCTGCCTTACATAGTCCCAGCATGCCCCAACATAGCCTTCAGAAGACGCCATGAGAGCTTCAAGGTGCCCACCACAATCCCAACGTAGCCTCAAGTGGCCCAATGTAGGCACCAAAGGTTTCAACACAGCCCTCCGAAATACCCAGCAGAGCCCCGAGCGGCCCAACATAGTCCCGAAATGGCTTCCAAATGGCCCAATTTTGCCTTCGGAAACAAGCAGCAGGGCGCCAAGCTACCCAACATAGTCCTTACATAGCCTCCAAACGGCTCAACACAGCCTTCAGACGCCGCCAAGAGAGCCCCAAGGTGCCAAGGATAGTCCCGACATAGCCTCCAAAAATTTCAACTAACACGGCACTCAAGAATCACCAGCAGAGCATCGGGCTGCCCATTACAGTCCCAACACAGCCTCCAAAAGGCCCAACATAGCCTTCAGAAGTCGCCAAGAGAGCCCCGAGGTGCCCAACGTAGTCCCAACATAGCCCCGAAATGGCCCAACACCGCCTGCAGAAGCTGTCATGAGAGCTTCCAGGTGCCCACCATCATGCCAACATGGCCTCCAAGTGGCCCAACATAGCCTTCAGAAGACGCCAAGAGAGCCCCAGGTTGCCCGACATAGTCCCAACATGGCCTCCGGCAATTAGAATCCCCTTCTGGGACCATCGGGAATCGGCCTTTTTGGGCCAAATCCTGGCCGACGGCCTGTTGGAAGGAAATTTCTGCCATTTGAGGTTCCTTGGGCCGGCAATTAAGATCCCCTTCCAGGACCATTGGGAAACGACCCTTTTAGGCCAAATCCTGGTCGAGGGCCTTTTGGAAACAAATGTTTGCCTTGGGCCGGCAAATAAAATTCCCTTCTGGGACAATTGGGAAACGGCCCTTTTGGTCCAAATCCTGGCCGGGAGCCCTTTGGAAACAAATTTCGGCAATTTGAGGGCCCTTGGGCCGACAATGAAAATCCCCTTCTGGGACCATTGGGACACGGCCCTTTTGGGCCAAATCCTGGCCGGGAGCCCTTTGGAAGCAAATCTCGGCAATTTGAGGGTCCTTGGGCCGACAATGAAAATCCCCTTCTGGGACCATTGGGAAACGGCCCTTTTGGGCCAAATCCTGGTCGAGGGCCTTTTGGAAGCAAAATTCTGCCATTTGAGGACCCTTGGGCCGGCAATTAAAATCCCCTTCTGGGGCCATTGGGAAACGGCCCTTTTGGGCCAAATCCTGGCCGAGGGCCTTTTGGAAGGAAATTTCTGCCATTTGAAGGCCCCTGAACCGGCAATTGAAATCCCCTCCTGGGACCATTGGGAAACGGCCCTTTTGGGCCAAATCCCGGCAGAACTGCTGCTGACTCACAGCAGCAATGTTCACAACATCAAGTCCAAGTGGCTTATCGTCCAAATGCCAAAGCTTGACAGAGGCACATTCTCCTCAGGGAATTTGCCGGCTTCAGCGCTGCATTGCCATGAAAGCAGCACGGGGTCGCATAACACAAAAAGGGATAAAGTTCAAAAAGGTTTTAACACACATGGCCGAGGGTCTGTCAATCTTGCTCGAGGCTTCAAACACACAAGCCCTGTGAGGCATAGGAAGCAAAAACAGCTGCGACATGGAGAAATATGTGTAAAAATCAGGTTGCTCCAAACCAGGTTCCTAAGTTGCAAATGAACAAAGTGGAGAACGAAACGCACATTCAATTGAGATCACCGTGGCATCGCAACAGCATGCGCTTGGTTTCTTCAACGACATGGGCGGTCCCTTTGCAGAAGGGCTAGCCTGTGCTGTACCAAATGACACCGCCCAGGGCCTTGCCTATACACAGCGTATACGATCATCCATGCCTAAATTTAAAGCGCAAGCTACATAGCCGGTCGTAAATGCTTGCGGGTGACGCGGCCGCCCAGCAAGCAGGCTGCATCGTACTGCACACGGCTGATGGCCACGTAGGCTGCGGCCTTAGCCTTCTTGACGTCAAGCCAAACGGTAATGTGCTCCAACCCGGCGCCCTGCAGGCTGTGAATGGTGCCCGCAGTCCGGCACATAGTCCGTCAAGGGATGCACGGCAAGCCGGCGGCCCGTCTTGGTGACAACACGAACGCACCTGGAGCTGGAATCGTAGGACTCGACTGCCGTCGGTCGTCTGCGGTTCGGAGTGTGGAATCTTTCTGAAATTGTAGCTTAAGCTTGTTTCAACATCTGGTCACCAAACTCTGCAATGAAAAGCATTGTGGTGGTTGGTTGGTGCTCCATCGAGTCTTTTACGCTGCAAAAGCTCTTCGACATTCCAGTCAATGCTGATCATGTTGTCCTCACAACCATTACGCCGGTAGTAATACCGACCCATATGCTATCGTTGTAGCTCAGGGTAAAGCAAAATGCAGCCCGCGGCAAAAGAAAACGAAGCTTGCCGAGAGTGTTCATTCAGCCCACAGTTGTTTGCATCCGATGCATCATTCACGGGCCCCCGCCGGGGCAGGTCAGGGCAGGGAAACACACGGCGTGCCGCAGTTTGAAACAGGCCTACGCCGGGTAAGAGGACCAAAAAGACTGTAGGAACTAAACCTTAAAATCCTTTTCGCCGGGTGGTTTGGGGTGGGTACATACATACATACATACATACATACATACATACATATACATATACATACATACATACATACATACATACATACACTTACTTACTTGCTTGCTTGCTTGCTTGCTTACTTACTTACATACACACTGACACACACACACATACACACATACATACATCCAACATAGCCTTCAGAAGCCGCCAAGAGAGCTTCAAGGTGCCGATCATAGTCCCAACATGGCTTCCAAGTGGCCCAACATAGGCACCAAAGGTCTCAACACAGCCTTAAAAAAAGCCCAGCAGAGCCCCGAGCTGCCCAACATAGCCCCCAAATGGCATCCAAAGGGCACAATTTTGCTTTCAAAAACCAGCAGCAGGGCGCCAAGCTACCCAACATAGTCCTTACGTGGCTTCCAATTGGCCCGACATAGCTTCAGAAGCTGCCAAGAAAGCCTTGAGCAGCCAAACATAGTCCCAACAGGGCTTCCAAATGGCACAAGATAGCCTTCAGAAGGTGCCAAGAGAACCCCAAGCTGCCCAACATAGCCCCAACAGAGCCTCCAAATGCCCCAGCACAGCCTCAAAAAACCACCAGCAGAGCCTCAAGCTGCCCAACATAGTCCTAACATAGCCTCCAAATGCGCTTTTTCTGGGACCATTGGGAAACGGCCCTTTTGGGCCAAATCCTGGCCGATGGCCTTTTGGAAGCAAATTTCTGCCGTTTGAGGGCCCTTGGGCCGACAATTAAAATTCCCTTCTGGGACCATTGGGAAACGGCCCTTTTGGGCCAAATCCTGGCCGGGGAGCCCTTTGGAAGCAAATTTCGGCAATTTGAGGGTCCTTGGGCCGGCAATTAAAAATCCTCTTCTGGGACCATTGGGAAACGAGAGGGAACATCTCCCGCGCCCTGAAGCAAACGGCCTCGTTTCCATTGCAATTCGAGTTCACTCGGAGTGCACACAACGTGCCAGCGCTATGCAGGCATGACCGAAGCCGCGAAGAAGAGTCTGGTGCACCAAGGGAAGAGCCTCACCTTTGAAGAGCGGTGCGCCGCCGTTGATTCAGCCGTTTGGGATACATGCATAGAAAATACGATATGTTCGTACATATATATATATGATACACACAGACAGACAGACAGACAGACAGACAGCCAGACAGACAGACAGACAGACGGACGGACAGACAGACAGACAGACAGGCAGACAGACAGACAAACAGACCGACAGACAGACAGACAGACACACACACACACACATATATATATATATAGATATATCTCTCTCGCTCTCTCCCTGTTTGCTCTTCCATCATGCGTTTTTTTTGGTGGAACTGGAACGGGAAATAGCTGAATGCCAGGCGGACGGTCTTTTGATTATTGGACGTCAGTTTTCGAACCAGATCAGACATAGGCGCTGCAAGATAATGCACGTGCATGCTCAGGTACCCGAACTTCCCGTGCGAGGACACCACTCACGGCGGCAGGCGCGGAGAACCGCGCGCAGAGAAATTCAAGCAGCAAATGTGCTGATGCCATGTGAAAGAAATCGGATCGATCACAAATGGGTCCGCAAAGGTCACCAGACCGGTGTGTCGCTTCCCCTCTGCCAAAAAAAAACCGCCCAATATGATCCTCTTCGCAGCAGGATGCAGATGTTCAACAACCAGGAGGCAGCCAAAAAAGATAAGCAGGCGCGGGAAGAAGCCCAGGCCGCGCAAAGGACCCAGGAACTGGCGGAAAAACGAGAGCGTGCAAAGGCCAAAAAGGAGGCCAAGAAGCTCAAGGAGGAAGAGAAGGGCCAAGCAGCAACGAGAAGAAAACAAACAAGCCAAGCAACGAAGGAGGAACCGCGCCAGGAATAAGGAATACCAGAGGAAGAAGCAGCAGGCCAGGAGGGGTATACTGCGGGTGGGCTTTTGCTTGGGTCTCGCATCATCAAATGATACGGCGAAGCCACTGAATTCGCGGCGCCTTTTGCTGTTTTCGTTTGTCTGTCTCCAAAACAGTTTGCAGGGCACGGAAGAAGAGCAGAGCGGCCAAAAAAACTTCCTGGAGGGGCAGAAAGAGGTCCGGCAGCAAAAGCGGGATGAAGACCGCACGGTGCCCCGGAAATGCCACGTCTTCTGTGGCGGGCGGCGGCCGGGAAGAAATAGTACAGAGCAAGCAATAGTCAGCCCTGCATGCAGATGGGAGAGAATGGGCTTGGATAATTAGGTGTTAGTGACCTCTGGCAGCATGAATGTGCACAGCTCTGCCTTTTTTTTCCTTCCTGTTTCCCATTCTGCTTCCCAGTCGCGCAGCTGCCGTTTCCATCGCGTGACGCGCGGATGGAGTGTGATTCCATGTAGTGTCATGTGGTGTAACGGTTACGCAATATAGCATAATGCCCAGAAATGCAGTGTTCAGCCCTGTAGGCAATGTGACACATCACTGAAATATATGTGAAAAGCGTATAAGAAGTTAGAGTTTTTTGGTGAAGTATGTGCGCGGTACTGGCGAAGTGCATGTGATGCTAGTTATAATTGTTCTTCTATGTGTGTATGTGTGTCGGGGAGACATTTCAGTAGTGCTTTGCTTTGGAATTTCCACGTACTCCAATGTCCAAGGCCACGCACCGGATCACACAGACCGCCGCACCAAGCGGGCGAAGCTGCAGGAGCGCAGTTCGGAAGAAAAAGAGAAAGAGAGAGAGAGAGAGAAAGAAAGAAAGAAAGAAAGAGCCCCTGTGAAAAATATGCATGGAGGGCACACGCCCGTGTCAAGTCTGAGCCTGGGCAAGTACAAGGCTGCGCCCCGCCAATGGTATGCATCAGTATCTAAATTTCATGCTTCCACGGCCAAGAATAATACTTCTCCTCCGATACTTAGAATGCGTCATGCAGTTGTCGATGAGCCTGGGGTCTTTTTTTGGGGCGAATGCATACTGACACCCGAGAATATTCATCCCGTCTTCAGGAGGTACAGACAAGGAAGAAAGAGCTCGACATCTGGAACAAGCTAGGGTCGAGCTCCAGCTCCGCCTCCAGTAGCAGGTCCTCCTCGTCCTCCAGGTCCAGTTCGCCAGCCAGGTCGCCAAGAAGGGAGAAACCAAAGAGCCCCGCAAGACAGGCGAAATCACAGGTGCAGGAAGAGCCTGTGGACTCGGGCGCAGAGACCGACGCGTCCTGCACCGCAAAGGGGCGCGCCTACAGGCACGCCCTGCGCCAGCCGTTCCTGGACTGGCGCGCCCGCGAGCTGACCACGCTTGCAGGCAAAGAGGGCGCAGAAGAGCTCGTCAAAGAGCTGGCCCAAGAGCACGGCGCCAAGGAGTGGTGGCAAGCCGTGCGTGCCGTGCTGGGGGACCAGTACTCACGGCTGCGAGAGCAGGCCGCTGCCTTAACTGAGAAGTCTTGGCGGCTGACAGTCCGCGTCAGGCGCTCAGAAAACCCTTTTAGCCTTCCGGGGGCTTCCCTTTGTTCCCCCGCTTCCAGTGACGGGTTTTCTTAGGCAAACAAAGGTGTTCGAGGGACGTCAATTCACTCGGTTGAGAAATGGCCCCATATAATTATTTGGGAAGGGCAGACTGTGTACCCGGCTTCTGACATGCATATGCGGAGCTGTCCACAGTCAAATTTAGTGGCGCTGTGTAACTCGCCAAGGAAAGAAACGCGGTCGAGACAGCCCTTGCCCAAGTTGCCACCCTGAAAACAACCAAACGTGAGAAGGCGGGAAAAGAGAGGGAGAGTGGTTCGCTAAGCTCAGATCGCACTTCCAGTGCCTCCTAATGCAGGGCGGCTGTTTCAACATTGCTCTTGGCAGGCAAAACGCGAAGAAGAGAAGTTCGAGGCACGAGCGCCTTAGACAAAGACCTGCCGCAAAAAAAGAATGTGTATGCATATATTACTTGTACTGCCCCTGTCATTTACTTGGGTAAGCTCCACTTGCGGAGCGCATTCAGTTTATAACCCGCCAGCCCGCAAAAAAAATTGATGAGCGTCTCGCTCAGGGATCTCAAGCATGAACACCAGAACTGTCTACCTTTGCGTGCCTCCTCTATTTTCATTTCTTCCTCATTGCCGCTGCAAAGGAGAGAACATTGATCCGCAGAACATAAGCTAGCGATAGGTGGAAACCCGGTAGGATTTCGAGTTTCAGTGACGCCCAGCAAAGCCGGAGACTCTGAAGCAAAAGGTGGCGAACGAGATGACGTTGCAAGAGGCCAGACAAAGAGAAAAGGAAGCAAAAGCGGCTGCAAGGAAGGCGAAGAAGGAGGCCGCAGAAACAGTAGCGCCAGAGGCGCGCTGCTCTTTCGGTATCAAGTTTGATTGCAGAACCGAACGCAGAACCGACCTTTCAAAGATTTAATCACCCGCAGTATGCACCTGTGTTTATTTGTCATGCTTCGAAACCCCGAAAAAACCCCACGCAGCACCAGTGTGATCCACCCAAACAGGCGGAGCCAACAACGTTTGCATTCGCCGCAGAAGCAGTCGCACCAGCGGCCGGCCTGCAAGCAGCTCAAAAAAAAGACAATGTAGCACCCAAGCTTATCACCTGACTTATATACATACAATAATATATGTTCGCCCGGGTCAGGGCGAGAAATAGTCTAAAGCTGGAGAAACAGTTGCAGTGATTCGAACGTAGCCAGAATTGTAGGCTTTATATATTGAGTGCAGGATGCAGAACCGGAGAGACAGTTGCAGCGATTCAAACATAGCCAGCATTGTAGGCTTTACATATTGACTGCAGGATCCAAGGCTAGGTCTTTGAGCGTTTCGGTGTCTGCGAAGCCTCTTGCTAATAACCCCATCCCCAGAAGGTAGCCAATCCAACTTTGATTTGTGTGCAGTATGACGACCGTTTGATTACCTCACCCAACCATCAACCCTCGGACTCTCTGAAACGGCCAGCGCCTCGCAGGAGGTGGCTCCACCGGCGTTCCGCCGGTGGGCGGCGGCGCAGAGCGAAGACAAGCTGTAGAATCCCGAGACCTATGAGCTTCCTCCAGGCGTACTGCTGCCCGGGATGTCTTTTCCACCAGCGTTGTGGAAAGACTTAGAAGTGGTTGGGCCCCCCACATGGAACCAGGGGACGCTGCAAGTCCCGCCGGACGGACTTTGTTTGTTCTACTGCTTCTTGGCCGCCCAAGCCCCGAGCTGGTGGCAAGGGCAGCGGAGAGACCACCTAGGCTTCTTCAAGACCAAAAAGGTAGAGGACAGATACAAGGCTGCCGCGCAGAAGCTCCGAGGGAAAGTTGCCCAGGCTCTGAAGGATGGTGGGAAGGAAGAGCTGAGCCAGCACCTGACCGGTGGGCGGAACCCAGGACACATAGAAGAAACATAAGAACAAGGGTTGAAAAAGTCAAAATACTTATTGTGTCATTTATGCGTCATTTTTGTCATTGTTTTTGTCGTTTCAGCTTTGTCTGTCGTGTTTTTGTAGTTGGTTTTGTCATTCCAGTTTTGTCCGTCATTTTTTTCGATCATTTGTTCGGTCGATTTTCTATCCTTCCAGTTTTGTTGTCGGTCATTTTTTGTTATTCCTTTTTGGGTCGTTTGTTTGTCAGTTGAATTTTGGCCTGCCGCTTTGAATTTTGGCCTGCCGCTTTGTTTGTCATGTGTATGTCATTTCGCACGTAACTTTCGATGCGTTTCCATTTTTTGGGAAAATTGCGGCAAAGTGACAAGATGACAAAAATGATAAATTTTCCACCAAAGGACAAAAACGACAAACGAAATGACTATTTTGCAGGCGAAAAAACAGTTGCATTTTTCTCGAGCTGTTGACATTTCTTCATTTTTTCTGTCATTTTTCAATCAATTTTCAATATTTTGAGAAAACGGCGCCGAAATCACCAAAAATGACACTTTCTCCATCAAACGACAAAAAAATGGCAAACAACGTGACAATTTAGCAGGTTGAAAAAATGCATTTTTCTCGAAGTCTTGTCGTGTTTTTTTTGGTATTTTTTTGTTATTTTTCAACCACTTTTCGATATTTTTTAGATAATCGGACCAAAAGGACAAAGAATGACAAAGTTTCCACCAAAGGACGAAAAATGGCAAACAACATGACAATCTTCCAGGTTGAAAAAAAGGTTAAAGGTTTAGGGTTTAGGGTTTAGGGTTTAGGGTTTAGGGTTTAGGGTTTAGGGTTTAGGGTTTAGGGTTTAGGGTTTTAGGGTTTAGGGTTTAGGGTTTAGGGTTTAGGGTTTAGGGTTTAGGGT
>Ga0126342_10014459_pt1 | contig 13940 bp, 10 predicted proteins | sample Cyp1metagenome_FD_92528 | JGI IMG/M metagenome (GOLD analysis project Ga0126342, IMG submission 92528) | Coral microbial communities from Lord Howe Island, Old Settlement Bay, Australia - Cyphastrea 1 metagenome | ecosystem: Host-associated > Invertebrates > Cnidaria > Coral ...
AGCTGCTCTAAGCCCTCAAGAGCATCACCAAAAGAGCACTTGAGAGCTGATATGAGCCAGTTGTGAGTTGAGTCCGTGCCTCTCGTGTGTTAAGAGCACTCAAGAGGGATTGAGAGCCATTATCAAGGGTGTAAGAGTCACAGGGATGATGAGGGCTTTTAGAGGCACTATAAAGGATTTTCAGGCCTTTATGGGCTCTTTACAGCAGTTCTTTGACTTACCTGCTCCCACCGCCAGATAAGGAGGGTCACACCCAAGGGGGTAGCAACTGTTTTCTATGACATTCTATATAGTCATATAATGTTAGATAGTTATATATATAATTTTAGATAGTTTTATATAGTTAGTTAAGTATATTTGTATAGTACAATATAGTATATAATATGTATATAATAGTTATATATAGTCAATAGGTGTTATATATAGTTATTATGTATATAGTTTGTATATATATATATAGAGAGAGAGTTAAGTATAGTATATATCATTATATATAGTCATATAATGTTAAATGGTTATATATAATCATATATAGTCATATGTTATCAACATTACAGTCAAATATAGTCAAATATAATATATAGTCATATGTAGGTGGGTATAGTTATGCAATGATAGATATATGTATATGTATATGTGTATATATATATTTGTATAGGAATATATACTCATAATAATAGTAATGTGGGAAAAACAATGCCAGAAACCACCCATGACTGAGAATGGTAAAACTAGCACCAATAAAAATGGTGAAGTTGATATTGTTTTACCACCATTATATGAGTTTATATATAATTCAATAGTTGGGTATAGTTATATAATGTTATATATATATATAAAGTATCATGAAATATAACTAGTTGGGTATACGTGTATATATAATATTATATAGTCAAAACATCATTATATAACTATACATAACTATACTATTCAAGATTATATTCAATACTATCATTAACATACTATAGTCAAAATTCTAAGCATTCTATAGTATAATGGTATCATAGTGGGTATAATAAGTATAGTACTATGACTATATCCAACTATCATTCTATTAATAGTTGCTATATCACTATAGTAGCTATTTTAAGTCACTAAGAGTAGATATCACTACAACAACTAGATATAATGACTATAGCTATAGAAGGATAGTTGTATGTATATGTGTATGTGTTGACCCACGCACTATAATAGTAGTTTAATATCCGTACTTTTCTTGTTTTATTAAAATTTGCATCTTTAGTTCCAACTATATAGTTCATAATACCTTTATATATATAGATAGATATAAGGGAATGATAATTGGACATATCTATGGTTTTATTGTGTATATTAGTAAATATAATGACATATTTAGTATATAGTATAATGAAAATATAACTATCATTGTAATGAACTATAGTGTATAGATGATCATTATCGTATAGAGTAGTAGTTATAATAGTATAATTATATAATAGCTTTAGTTGAACATATGATAGTATAATAACAATTGTAACGATAGTTCTCTATTAACTATATCTATTAGAACTGAACTATAGTTGTATATAGTTGTATCTATAGTTGTATCTATCGTTCAATGTATGAACTATAGGTACTAGATAGTTGAGTTATAGTTATGGATGGATGTATCTATATATATATATCGTAACATTCATGTATATTCATCTACAGCTGCAAATAATTATGTGCATCAACATATTGATATCAGATATACACATGTTTCGTGTTTCTGTTTGAAGATATCCTGTACCGAGAACTCAACTCATGACGTCTCCTTTGATGTGAACCTTTCCCAAAAACCGGGGAATCTTCCTCTGGTGTCTAAAAAAAACCCATCAATACTGGTTGGTGGTTGACCTACCCCTCTGAAAAATATGAGTTCGTCAGTTGGGAGTATGACATTCCCAATATATGGAAAGTCATAAAAGTCATGTTCCAAACCACCAACCAGAATAGTAGTGTTCCTAAAATGGAGATCCCCCAAGCCCAAGTCACCATGGTTGTTTCAATACTAAAATGTACTAAACATGGTCTAATGTTGGTGATATGGGAGTTATATAATTTATAAACCTCCATCACCAAAATTTATCACCAAAATTATATAACCTACTCCCATATCACCATATAATGTCAATTCTAATCATGAGGAAACCTCCATCTAGAATAAACATGAATAAACCGTGGCAATGGCGATGGTGCCCTCATGTTGATGCTTAATGAAACATTGGTGCCAACACCTCGTTACCTTGTTTCTTGCACCACCAAAAAAGGGGCATCTATAGATGCGAACAATGTTGAACCAAATGGGCGGATTTTCCAGCAACAGACTATGATAGGGTAGTTCCAAATGATTTTGTCATGTTTAAATCTACAAGGGTAAACTTCAGGACTCATCCCTTTCTATCATGTGCTTGGGTCCCACTCAATTCCTAGCTCCCACTGGCTTCCCATTTTCTATATATAGATAGCCCAACCGCTCTCCCTCCATTCACCACTGGATAGCGATTCTCTCATCCAATCTGGCTGCTTGCATAACTGCTATTATGGGGCCAGCTATGGGGATGAATCCCCTTCCATTCAGCATCATTCCAGTGACGAAAGCTGACGTGAGGTCATTTTCATTGTTTTTCATCCAGATCATCAGTGCCTTCATATATCCCCATGAAGATCGCTTGGAAATATCCAACCACCTAAGAGTTTTCTATGTTCATGAGATCCCATTAAATCCACATTAAATCCTCATATCATGGGATAAATAAATGATGTCAATCCGATCAATGGTGATACATCCCATTCATATCCCATTAATCCACATAAAAAAAAAAAAAAAACATTAAACCACCATTAAGCCACCATTAGCTATGGAAAATGGCCATGTATAGTGAGTTTTCCCATTCCAAATGGTGGATCTTTCCAGTTCGTTTTCTGTATGTTGACCAGAGGGTAAATGCCCTAGTTCACCGTGAAATCCCCTTCTGAAATGAACTCAGTTCGGAAGCGCCGTCAAGTCACCGCACCCTGCTTGGTGACGCCAAAGCCTGCGTCCACCGCCTCGTCGGATCCCACGGTCCCAGGGCTCTGAAACCATGACTGGTTGGCAGGAAGAACCTACCCTTCTCGGTTAGGATGATGAAATTCCCTTCTCTGGCCATGGAAAGTCATAAAATTCCATGGTTCCAGTCACCACCAACCAGGTACCTGTTTTTTTTGGTGTACTAATTTTTGGAGACTTTTAGGGGATGGATACCATGGATATAACAATGATTCACAAAAACGGTTTAATAGATGTGTTTAATGAGACATGAATGGAAGTGGATTTGTTTGACCAAATCATCTGGATTCAGCCTCAATCAAACATTCTTTGCTGGAAAATCCTCGATTCAATTCGATGATGTTCCCATAAATGTTTGAGGACACCGAACAGTATAAGCAACATCTTTGAATGCAAGAGGTCAATTATAAGTAGTTTTTTTCATTGGTAGTCAATGGGCAATCACGCAACAGGATGAGTTGCTTCACAATAAAGTCCGATAGCAAAATGTGCATAAAACCATCAAGTGGTTATCTGGTTGGTGGTGCAATAACCATCTTGAAAAATATTAGTCAAATAGGATGATTATTCCCAATATATGGAAAACATGTTCCAAACCATCAAGTGGTTATAAAATGGTAGAAATTTCGAGCTTTGCCTTCCTCTTTGAGAGTGTCAGATATGTTCACGTCGTCTGAATTGTATTTGTATCCGCACTTTCATGGGATGGGCGGTCCAGCATCTTGTGAAAACCCTTAGCAGTGGCAACATACCCATGAGTCTTCATTGGCGTTGCTAAACTCCCCACTTTGTTGCTAGACAAAATAAACGACAAAATACAAAACGACCCGAGATTTGGTTTCACTTTTCCCTCACAGAAAACATATGCGTGCTTAATGCTATTGATTAATACCCCATTTCTGATTCCTGGTGCCGCAGTTTTCTCGGTTTCTACCCAATGATTGATGCTTTATACCACATGTTTGATTGTTTATTCCCAACATAAAATGGTTTACCCTCCGATAATCTTGTTGGCTAATATACCACATAACAAGTGGGTGTGTCTGAAAATTGAAGAGCAAACATACACATGCATAATCATATCACTTCTCCTATTAGATTGCCATTTCAGGGATCATATTTGACCATTTTCTACTAAAATCCACTGCTTACCCTCTGGTAAACTAACAGTGTGCTATTGAAAATGGCCCATTTATAGTTGATTTAGCTATGAAACATTGTGATTTTCCAGAGTTTTTTGTTTACCAGAGGCTACTTCCCATTAAATCCCATCAAACCACCATTTAAAAAAAAAAAACTCATTAAACCACCATTAAAAAAAAACTCGTTAAACCACCATTTTCCCATGGCACTTCCCATTTTCCCCTAATACCTGGCCATAACTTGGGGGCGAAATCCCGCCACGCGACGCTACTGGCGACGTTGCTGACGCTCTTCCGCAAACGTTTGCTGGACTCCTGGGCGGCACAGGGCAAGGGGGCTTTAAGCCACCCAAAATTATAGCAAACTGTGGAAGAAAAAAGAGTACCAGTATTTCGGCAGAAATTGGCATTTAGCATGATTCAATCGACAGAAAGATCAGGAAATGACCAACAAAAACTGGGGAACATGATCGAAAATTCTCATACATCCAAATTGTCTTTGCTGTCCTTATCATAGCCCGGATCTATTTGGATTCCGGGCTTGATGCAGCCAATGGAGCGGATCCGTTGCTGAAGCATCCTATGGTTCAAGCGTTTAATTCATAGCGAAGTTTGGCATCACATTCCCTCATAAAACATCCACATTCCAGGCTTTACTGGCAAATATCCAACTATTCTTGGTTCATCTACCATTGTTCGTGGCTCATATGTATATAATATATTTCTACACCGTATATAATTATATGCCACCTTTTTGTATCTTGTTGATTCTTTTTGCTCCATGTTTGATGATGGTTGGCATCTTCAATTTTTCGCAGCATTTAAGACCCTGTGTCATTCCATGAAATACTGGTTGGTTGAGAACAGGATTCACAGTTTGCGGATGATGATGATAATCCCCAACTACAATCCCGTACCATCATCAACCAACATGGGTTTTGAAACCTGCTCATATGTGCCATGTTCAAAACATGGCATATTACACTGGGGAATGCTCATCCTACCATCATGATTCAAATTCCCCGATGAAAGGGTATATCAACCCCTGTGGAAATGGAAGATGACCATTCCCTTTGATGAGAAATACCCTCCGGCAAACATGGCGTGCTGGTAAATCCCCCAGCAATAGTTCAAGGATGTTCGATGATGTTAGTGGCTCATTCCCGTTAGTGGGTTAGTGGGTTCGTTCACCCCAGTTATAAATGGGATAAGTAGGGCGATATAATCCACTTATAACCCACTAACTGGGATGACCCTGAGGACCTGTCTGGGGAGGACCCTGAGGACCTACCGTGGGCGACCCATGGACCCTGCCTGCAGCGTGTCGTCAATGGTCTGCCTGTTCCTCTTCAGCACAGGCAACACAAACCTGACGCGGAGAGGAATCGTGCTGGGTTTAACATGGTTAAAATCATGAAAAATGGCGATTTGATGGGATAGCCCATGGAATATGAATGAATATAAGATAAAAGATATAAGTATATATATATATATAAGTGATGTACCCATCAAAAATTATAATTTAAATAATTTAATGATGATTTTTCATGATTCAACCATCAAACATGTTGGTGGTACAATGGGGATAGAATGGATTTCCCACATTACCAGGCTTATCATGATAAAGTAAAACTAGAACACTTTGGGGGTCTGATGCCATCATGTGTTTTTACGCATATTTTTTTTACATACAATATAATATACATATATATCATATATACTGTATTCCTGTATGTAGGTAACTCAGAATATGTCACAAATCTAATATATACAATTTTGGAACGAGCTCTCCTATGAGAAATCAATTAGATGTGCGGTCGTTGAGAGGAATTTTCCCTATGTCTATCTACCTGCCTACCTATCTGTCTTTCTATCCATCTCTTTACATATCTATCTATGTGCCTGTCTATCGACGCAATTCAATGTTTTATATAATGATATGACGAAGCCAAATAAATAAAGCACATGCCACTGAAATAAATGTCAATGTAAAAGTTACTGAAGATGTTGTCTCTTTGTCAGTAGTCATAATCCCTACTAGTAACTAGTATTTACCAATGGATGTCCATCCTACTTAATGCTGTGCGTTGGTAGCTCTTATCTTCAACAAAATCAGTCATATAAATTCGACTCCAAGTTCCATGTGCCAACATGGAACAAGTTATGCAAACGCTTCATCATCTTGAAATCAGCCCTCTTTGTTGGCTTCATCCACTCAATATTTTTGTCGAACGCCTTGGCTTCTCATTTCTGTTGGTTGAACACGATTTTGCGGAATCCTCAAATGTTCTTTCTGGATTCAGTCTGATCTTCTTATGTTATCTGCGCATTGACAACAATAAACGCTCTTGTGTTGATTCTATCCACGAGCATGTTTGAAAAATAACCTCATCGGTGTGCTTGCTCTCCAACAGTTCCATCCCATTTCTGATGGTAAAAACACTATTAGTGGAAATATGATATAAATATATATATATATTATGATTGTATATATATATATAAATGATCATATATGATATTACCATGTCTGATGGTAAAATCATGTTCAATCTACATGTTTAATAGGCACTCCGTACTTCCAAAAACCTGGAGATGTCCATCTAGTAAAGCTATCCCTAAGAATACCAGGTATATGGGTGGTATAAAGCTTCGACAATGGGAGTTTTATTGCGTGGTGGGTGTCCCATATTATACACAGTGTGTATATATATATAAATATATACTGTATTTGACCTTCATTTAGGATTCATTTGTATTTAGGATCTACTTTTCTATGTTTCTGATGATATATGTTCATAACATGATAATATATATATATACACATGTATATATGATATATCCATATCCTGGTCAATCTTTGATAGTCCACAAAAGAAAGGCTCGTTTGCTGGTGATGGTTATGTTCCATGGCAAAAGACTCGTTGGGATTAGTTTCTAGCCATCCAGTAGGCTGGGGATGTAGTGGATAAAATAAAACGAACATGGAAAAAATATGGAAAATAACAATGGTATTTCATGATAGTCCGTAATAGTCTGGGGATAAAATTTTCCACTATACATTTTCCAGTAGGTTTAGTATTATATTGGCTAAAATCCCAGAGCCACTCGTAGACCAGGGGACCAGTTGTAGACCCGCTCGGCTCCCTTGCTCTTGGCTGCCGACCTTTTTGGAAAAAATCATGACGGTCAAGCATCTACAAATGGGTTATTTTGGGATATAAATAGAACAAATTGTAGATAATTATACAGGATGGTGCCCCCCAGTTACAAGTATAGTTATATCTACCATAAACCATAGCTAAGCCCCTTACAAGGCAACTTAGCTATCTTGGGGGCCCCATCCTGTATGTATTAATATAGGAACATGAATGAATACATGGACCCTTGAAACCATTCAAAGCCGTTCATTTCAAGAGAAAAGTATATAGTCTCCCAGCCTCTTTTTGGCAGGGTCGGCGTTGGTTCGAGGAAGGAGAAGTGACTGAGTATATAATGATTGGACAAAATATCTCGAAAACGGTGTGGGAAATTCAGATACCTAAATAACTGTGATTAGTTCGGCTCCATTCAGCCCACAGAGTCATTCATCTTTAGTACTGAACTATCCAGCTTTGAGGATCAATGCCTTTGACGTTGCAGTGGATACTATAAGTACATACAAGTACCAGCTATGATAAGGTGTTCAATCGGTCAACATGTCTTTCACAGACTTGAGTGCCACAAACTGATGGGTCAATCTCTGGGACCTTAACCACAACGATTTGACCATATCCATCATCCATTGTCGATGTAGATGAAGACGTAGTAACTGAGTACCTGCACACTATGACTGGTTGGTGGTTTCAACCCCTCTGAAAAATATTAGTCAGTTGTTGGGATGATTATCCCATACATTATGGAAAATAAAAAATCTTCCAAACCACCAACCAGCTATGATGTCTGTGTCCTCCCATGACCCTTATTTCATGTGGCCAAACATTTTAAAAGACATGGTGCATCATCCCAATTCAACCTCGCAACCCCAATTCACAAGGGGATCCCAGAGGATCCCAAAAAGGTGCAGGTCAAGTAGCAAAAAGAGAAGCGTCCCAAGCTTCAATGGATAGTAGAATGGAATCCAAACGACCACATAATAGAAGAGGCATTCCTTGCGCATGCGCAGTTTGCGAACTGGAACATCACCATTTTTCATGGGCAAATCAACTAGAAATGGCCATTGTCAATAGCAAACTGGTAAATTATCAGGTATAACGGTATAACCCATGAACCAGTGGTCTGCCAGTGAGATGTCAAAACCCGAGCCCAACACCAACGCCTCAAATAAAAACACCCTCAGTACTTGGTGGCTCATCCCACGGCTCGTAAATGGGTTATAAGCCCAGTTACAAATGGGACAAGTAGGGTTAATCCACTTGTACCTGGGGTGATAACTCACAACCACGAGCCGTGGGATGAGCTACCAAGTAATCAAATCTGTCCGGAAAATCCCCATCTTTCTGTGCAACTTCCTGCCTCACCTTAGCCAGCTAGCCTTTTGTAGCAAGCATCGAAGGAGGTGATTGCGGCAAGCACAATCCAATAAGTGAGCCAGAACTGCATGCCTCATTTCGATTTCAGATCAGCCTGGAGATTGCGATTCAAAACATCGGTACATGATGGTAGCTGTTTGAGTCTGGTCTGCTTTCAGTTCTTTTTCATGGGTCATGACTGATGTCCCCATTTTTCACATCACCCAACCATTAGGTATATGGTCTATAATGGCTACTTTTTCAGGTGATGTCCAATATTCCCAAAATGGGACAGTTACCAACCCCTGTTTTTAAAACGGGAAACATCAGGGGTCCTCCCAGGTTTTGTTCCGCAAATCCACGGGATTCACATTGTTTCATCCACTGGGGAGATCATTGGGGATGGCTTGGAACCATCTGCCGAGAAGCCCGTGGCTTTCAAATATGTTTGATTCACGTTGTCCTCCAACGGAGCACCGCCAAGGGGGCGGTAGAACCCAACTCTGCTGGTCATTTTGAATGCCCAGAAAGATCCTTCTGAAAGGACAACCAAAAAAGAACTATAAATCTAAATGACACCAGCGTTTAATTTAATTGGTTTATATATATATATATATTAATATATATATATGTGTGTGTGTGGCAATATCGTGTTTCATCCACAATTGTCCATCATTTTCCTGCTGAGAATCCCATTCATACCATTTTCATCCATTTTTACTGTTGGTATTCCCACATGCTGGGGCCCTCAGTCTCCATGGGTTGTTGGTTTATAACCCCCAAAAAAAACTACGAATCGATGTATCCCCTATTCATCAACAATTATTGTAGTGAATTGTAGTGAATAACATGGATAGATACTGATAGGTACTGATAGATCAATGGATATCAATATGTATCCACGAAATTTATACTGGTTGGTGGTTGACCTACCCCTCTGAAAATGATGGAGTTCGTCAGTTGGGATGATGAAATTCCCAATATATGAAAAAAAAATGTTCCAAACCACCAACCAGATTATTGTAGTGAACTGTTCACCAAAATCTGTGTTTCCCAGTTCAACCTCCAGCTCAGGGGACGTTAAATCACCATATTTTCCCCATGGAAATCCCGCAACTTTGTTGCTTAAATCCCAGGATTTCCCATAAAAGTTCCATAAAAGTCCCATAAAAGTCCCATAGATGGAAACTTAAAATTCCCATTTAAAAAAAAAAGTACCCTCCAGTCAGTAAATTAACATAGACCCTGCCAGATAGGGGTTGAAAGACTAGTTTCCACTATAAATTGGTCAGTTTCAGGGTCTATGTTAATTTACCAGAGGGTATCGTTTTGTTTCCATTTTTTTCCGGTGAATCGCTAGCCCTCCTGAGGATCTTTGAGGCTGGAGAATTCTTCGATGGCTTTGAAGGACTCGAAGGCTGGGTAGGCCACGCCAAAGACGGTGCACCTGGCGCGAAAAAAACAAGGCAAACAGATATAGACACAGAGCTTGAGGTGTGCATGTGTACATAGATTATATGTATACATATTATATATATATACTAATTTAGTATATCATATAATTATATATATATATTATTATATATAGAGATACTATATGTATATGTTACATATGTGTTATACATCATAAATTATAATCCGATATAAATGGATATAATAGGTTATGTGTAAGGACTCTTTACAATGGCTGATGGAAGCTGAGATCCTAGTCCAACTGGAGGGCAGCTCATCAAATCATGGGACCTGGAAAATAGATGAAAAATCGCATCCAGCAGGTCATTTCAGAGTTAAGTTTTTTCTCTGCCTCCATCCCAATGGTCCCCAATGGTCCATCAAATGAGAAAAGACTGTTGCCCTATAATTGCCACGTCAAGTCATCTTCCCCTCCTGTTTTTGACTGAAGAACTGAACATCATACATAGAACATCATAGAACATCTATATAGTTTCAACAGCCCCAACATCATGTCGCTTCGATTTTCGAATGGTCCGACTTCAACGTTTATCCAAAGTGGCGAAAACATCACCACCAATCCTTCAGCTTTGGCCACCTCTTTGCTGGATTTTTGTTTGGGTCATCTATAAAGGACCGAGCCACACAAGCTGCCCACCAATGCCGTACAGGAAAAAGATCACAGCCAGAATCAGAAATCCCAATCCAACCACAACCTCGGGAAAAGATCTCCACAAGAACCTCTCTGGCCTCTGAAAATTTAGGATATTCTGGAAAATTAGGATATTTAGGGGACCTTAGGCCCCCCCCCTTAATTCCAATGGATTATTAGCATCATTCCCATTGAAATGGCCGTCTGTACAGGGTATGCCCCATGAAAAAAAGACCTGTATGAGAAGGGAACATCAGTCATCCTGCACAGGTGCTTTATGAGTAATTCAAACAGAACCAGCTGATTGGGAAACCCAGAAATTACAAAAAAAAATGGGTTGGGCATGGCTATGGCTTGTAATTTACCCCAGAAATTTGGTCTTAGTCATTGGTTTGTTGCACAAAACAGCTGCGGCCCCAAGGCGACTATCTTCAGATACCCTCCTGTAAACATGTGGAGAACCAACTATTTCGAATAATCCTTTTCCGAACGTATCTATGGTTATCATATATCTATGGTTGATACACGGTTTATGGTTGTATGAGTACCTATAGACCCTCCAAATCCCGGGAAAAAACGTATGGCTTTCCGAAACTATGTTCCTTTTGCTCAACAGCTGCCGAACTTCCGAGTCAGGCGACCGGGGCAACTTGCAACCGGCGTGCCAGTGGCATGATCAATGGCACTTCGCTCCTGAAACGTGGGAAGGCCGTGTGCGACACTTCAAGGCAGGGAACATCCCAAAAAATGCAAAAAAATATGGTAAGCTCCATTGATCCTGAACAAACCCACTGATGTGAGGACTTTTTTGGTGGTACAACAATTTTTTTGGCTCCCTGGATCAACTCCCCAACAGCCCAAGTCAGGGAAAATCAAGACTATGATCAAGAGTCAAGAGTGTTAAATGAAGCCATTATAACCAATAGTGTTGGATTTCGATCAACTTCCCCTTCAACATATTTGAGCATATTTCAACAATTTCTCAAAAACCAGCGAAAGTTGAATCTAATTATTCATACCCTCAGAAATGTGAAAATGCCCCGTTCCGAAAAAAATCCAGTCATTGGCTTTGTCTGAAAATAATGATTCCAAAGAATTCTGACTAAATTGTTATCACCATATTTTTCCATCATGAATAATAATGAATATATACCCTCTGGTAATTTAACATAGCTATTGAAATTGGCCATAGAAATAGTGAGTTTTCCCATTAAAAATGGTGATTTTCCATTGTTTTCTGTATGTTTACCAGAGGGTATACCCCATAGTTTATCTATGCCGCAAATCTCAAGGCCAAGCGTCAGCTCTGTGTTCACCGCGTCCCAACGTTTGCCCCGCAACCAGCTGGGGGCCCAACTGTCGCTGGGCGCGTCCGCGAAGGACCGCGGCACGTTGGACACGGTCCGTGGAGGCACCACGGACGGCGGTGGCGAGGGCTTTAGGTCCGTGACAAGGCCTGGGTGGATGAAATGGCGAAGTTGATGAGATATGATAGATAAATGGTAATAATGATAGATAATGATAGATCATGATAGATAATGATAGATAATATTGTAACAATAATAAAACCAGTATAAACCAGTAATATGATAGATAATGATACTAGTAATATGGCTAAGCATATTTAGTAATGATGAATAAAACCAATGGACAAATGGATTGATTTCCTAGGATTACCCAGTTGTATGATTGGGTGCGTCTAGAAATGGGACCCTAGAAATTGCTATCTCATAAGGGAGAATGATTGATCGATGTTGGGGTATCCTATTAGAAGATTTGGATAGATTTGGAAGATTTATCCCAAAATCTGGAGATATGAGATATTGCATGAGAATCTTAGGGTTTGAATTTGTTCAAGTAAAATGAGGATCGCAAACTGAAAAAAGAGAGATGAAGTTGCCTTCCAATGTGATAGAAACTGGGAAAATTACAATAATTCACAAATCTGAAAGTTCGGCTAACTTGCGATAGTTGCCCTTTACCAACCATCATTCCAGTGAGGTGGCAGTGAGGTCGCTATCATTCATCAAGATATATATATATTTATATTTAACAAAAAAATATACCATGAATGTTTTGGGCAAATAATATAAGCCAGTAGTATTGTCAACCCCGGATTAATAAACCATGGTTTATTAATTTTTCGGGGCACTCCCCCAATAGTCATTTCATCTGATACTTTTTTATGGTACCCTCCCAATTAAACAGCCTAGGCTAGGGGTTTATTAATCCATGGTTGACATTACCAGCCTAGTTTACCAGGCCGGGTAAATCCCATTAAATCCCATTAAACCACCATAAACCCTCATGAAAAATCACCAATTTCCTATGGTTTTTCCTATGGTTTTCCTATGAAAGTTGGCTATCATAGTCATTCGAATCGAATATTTCAGGTCCTATCAAGTCTCATGAAATCACCGTGAAATCACAGGGAAAGACCCGGCCTGGTAAACGAACTAACAGTTTGCAAACTGGAAAATTGCCATAGAAAAAATTAGTGGATTTACCCAGCTATAAGATGGTGGATCTTTCCTGTTCGTTTTCTGTATGTTTACCAGAGGTTAGATCAATTCCCATAGAATATAGCATAACCCATAGGATCCATGGTGCTGGTATATATGGTAACATAGATCCCATCAATATACCCCAGTCATGTTAGCATATATACCAGCACCATGGATCCTATGGGTAATATAACGATGTGGAGCCTGTTCCCCGAAATCGGCCTGTTGGCACTTCTCCGGGTGGAGTCGTAGGTAGAGGCAACTCCTGAGTTTTCCGGGAAAAACATGGCGTGAGAACCCAAGAAATATAGGAAAATCATAGGAACATACGCGAAAACCCCCGTATAAGTTGAGGTTTTGATGGGAAAATCACTGTATATATATATATGTAACTCTATATATATATAAAACTATATATATATATAACTCTACATATATATAACTATACATAATAACTATATATAAATCTATATATAACTATATATATAACTAAATATATAGATATAACTATATATATATAACTATATATATAATATATAGTTATATATAACTATATATATAACTATATATATAACTACATATATAACTATATATATATTTATAACTACATATATATAACTATATATA
>Ga0126342_10014460_pt1 | contig 13939 bp, 13 predicted proteins | sample Cyp1metagenome_FD_92528 | JGI IMG/M metagenome (GOLD analysis project Ga0126342, IMG submission 92528) | Coral microbial communities from Lord Howe Island, Old Settlement Bay, Australia - Cyphastrea 1 metagenome | ecosystem: Host-associated > Invertebrates > Cnidaria > Coral ...
AGCGGTGTACGGATTATGCATTCGCTTCCACGATTCGTGCGCAGAATCCAAAGAACTGATACAACGAGTGCTGGAGCTCACGCGCTTGGAGCCGCTGCTGCTTGCACGCAAGATCTCTAGCGTGAGAGTTTTGGTTTCGAGCTCCAGATCTCACTTCCTGCTCCTGATGGCGATGCTGCTCCTGCTGCTCCTCTGTCGCCTCTCCCTCCTTTGCTCTCTCCCTCTTATTCATTCCATCGCTCTCTTCATCACGCTCTCTGGTATTTCAAGTGTTTGTGGTTGAGACGGAACAACTCTTGTTCCCTGGCGCGCTCCCCGTTGCTGTCGGCCGGGGTCGGCGGATAGTAACAATAATAAGTATAAGTATATAAATACCCATTATGAATTTAACCGCGATAATGATAACCATGATAACTTGAAGTTTTTCAAAATGTAATACGTACATACATATGTGAAATCACAAAAAATTGAACTCATGATGACTTGAAGATGATGAAAACCATGTATTTTAGTGAGAACGTGATGGTACAGTAACGACAAATTAAACATAATAATCAAGCACACGTAGGCAAAATTTAAGAACACCGAAAAAACAACACCAATGACAGCAATCATAGCAATACCAGTTTGTTTGTTCTTATCATTCCCGGTGAAACCACACATCCAGCGTTTCGGTCCGGTCCTTCGTCACCGAGGACACGGTGATCGATTTGAAGCACCTGTCTTTCTCCGACTGGTTGGCCTCTGTGGACGTATCGCTGGATCTCCAGCAGTACCTGCCGTGTATCCAGGAAAGCTACGACACCGTGTCGCAGCTGCGTGGCGGAAATGGGCCTGGGAAGGCTGGCGGAAATGTGGCCCTTAGCAGAGTTGAATTATGACTCCCGTAACTCAGGTTATATATATATAAATATATCACTTAAATATACTTAAATTGGGTTCTGAACTAGGTCTAACTTTTAATGGCTACGCATGGCTACGCTATACCTGTACCCCCAGATGCTGCTGGTGGTCACGGAGCGAAGGGCCAAGGGAATCAGTTTATTGTACAACGACATCACTCTCATGATTTAAACAGATTGTGATCCAAATCAATTACGCATGTTTTCCTGCATACATCATTCCCAAGGATGATTTATAAGTTACAACATAAAAAATCATCAAATATATGATGTCAATCCTCATTCAAAAGATCATACTGGGGCCATGGCTAGGATCCCTGCTTGAGGATTGTGGCAACCTACACCGTGGAGAATGGAAGTCATGAGAAAACGTTGGAACCTGGGACGGTTTATCGCTGGTCAAAACTGAAACCCCAGAAAGAGAAGACATTTTCATCAGTGTCAGTAGGAAAGCATGCAATTTTTGAGGTACACAGTACACTCAGTACACAATTCCAACCCATACTGCTCCCAAAGGGTTGCAACTATTACAACTCTTCAAACATTTTTGTGCATTGTCACTTTTCGTTCGCTTCTCTGCACAAAAAAGTGACATCTCCCACAGATCGTCTCAGAATCCCGCATCGTCCCGTGACCGAGCCGACCGAGCCGAGGATCCCCAGCTCTTCGAGGACTTCGCAGTGGACGTTGCCGCGCACCGCGCGGCCTTCCGGAGTTGGTTCGTGCGCTTCTGCGGCGTGAAGTGTGACGGCTGGGAGGACCCGTCCACACCGCACTTCGGGGAAGAAGGCACAGCGGGTGGAGGATTTTGATGGATTTTGGGGGTTTGATATTCGTAAATGGTCGATTTTTGGTGGAAGATTTGACATCTGGGGAGGATGGGGCCGGATGGGCTGAGGGCCTGAGGGGTACCCCAGGATGTACATCCCAATTATGATCCAATTATTTAGTAGCACATATTTGTGATTACTGTACATGATGCATAGTCACCCCCAAGATAGGACAGGTAGTTTATGATTTTCTTAAGATTCGGACTGTACTTCCCTATCTTTTTGGGGACTAATATAATAGACTCCTTGAAACTTGTTTTTTTACCATGTCCAGCCAGGCAGGGCGACCCCATTCCATCCACCTAGTCACTAGTTCATCATTATCTTTCCTTGTAAAATTGTTTTTTTTTGGGGGTAAGCACCCCATTTTCTGACAAAGCCTAGAAAATACCATGAAACATTGGGATATATCCCACTCACCTTTTGTTCCGTACCACCCAAGATGGAAAATACATATGACATATATCATCATTATTCCTAGTTTTATCCCATTTATACGTGGGTGAGCCAACACCACAAACACTTACCATTTACTAAATGAGATGATCCTCCAAGCAAGTTATGATTTGGTTTCTAAACCTATTACCATCTATTAATAGTCTGGTACCTATATATAGTTATATGTTTGTGATTCACCACAGTTCACCCTAAGTTATTTAAGCGCCAACTGAACGCCAACTATTGTGTGGGGGCCTCACCTTGTACGATGGGATTTCCAGGTGAAGTGCCAGCGCCAAAACACGAGCACGAGGTGCCAGAGCTTCCCAGCTCCTCGCCGCGAGGTTTTTTCTGGCCATTTTGATGAGGATAATTGATGATTAACCATGGGATTTACCCTCTGGTAATTTAACATAGCTATTGAAAATGGCCATTTATAGTGGATTTTCCCATTAAAAATGGTGATTTTCCATAGTTATGTTAGTTTACCAGAGGGTAGGCTTGTTTAAGGGGTGGGGTAGGCCTTACTTTCTTTTTTTTTGGCATTGTGCCATTTTTTTTTTGGGGCATAGACAATTTCTAGTCAAAGCCATTTGATGTGGTAATATCGAATTGTATCCGTCTGAATAGGGAAAGTGATGATACTCAATTTAGTGTTATTGCCAAACACCTCACCCGCGAGAAGATAGCATCAGCCAGTAACAATGCCATTGTTGATTGGTTATGACATGAAGGTCATACGAAATACATCCACATACTATCTAGTTTGCTGGGGATTATGTACTAAAACCAACTAGGGATCCTATTAACCAACCAGTATAAGGGGGGTTTGGGATAAGGGTCTTTTTGAATGGCTCACATTTTTGCAAGCTCTGGAACAATTGGATCATTGTCCTTTTTCCATTTTCCTTTGCACAAAACGGTAACTTTGGAAGGATGCTGTAGGATACATATGGGTTTCTTTGAAAGTATATAAGCTACTCCAAAATCCGACCGTTTATCATCAATTTTCCCATTCAACATTGAACATAATATCACATCAGCTGGATTTCAAGTTTTGCATATACCCTGGGGTAAGCTGACAATAGCTGACATAGATGTGGAAAATGGGCCATTTAGTTCAATGATTTACCTAGAGAAAATGGTGATTTTCCACGACTAAGTTGGGTCTATATAGCTTACCCTCTGATTATTTAACAGTTTGCAATGGAAAATGGCTCATTAACATATGTTGACCTATTATTCATGATGATTTACCTATTAAGCACGGTGATTTTCCCGTGCGCGTTGCTCGTTAAATCCGAGCGCAGCCCTCGCTACTCGTCTCACTCGTCTCAGCTGAGGTGTGCCGGAAACGACCGAGGGAACGACAGCTGAGGCCTGGGAAGAAATCCTGCACACCAATTTGGGATGGTTGAAACTAGTTGAAGCACCCTATAAACAGTTTACCACCTATAAACACTACTGTAAACCCTATAAATAATGGGATGTTTACCACCTATAAACACTACTGTAAACCCTATATAATAATGGGATGTTTACCACCTATAAACACTACTGTAGGTGGACACATAGAACATCACCATGTGCACATGGTGATGTTCTAAGTGTGTGTCCACCGAGAAAAAGTAAGAGAACATTTCTTTTTTGAAAATCCTAACTTCAATGTTTTTAGTATAGTGTTCCCCTCATTTTTTTGAGAGAACCATATTAGGACAATCCAAAGTTGACATACTTTTATCACATTTTGTGAAAGTCAATAGATTGGGGGAATAGTAACTTAAGATTATTTGATCTCAATCACTTTAGAATAGCCTATCCCACTTTTGAGAGATCAATATAGACTGGGTCGAAATTTAGGATCCCAGGAGACAACCGATTTTAGTCTATTGTTGGTATTAACTGAACCATCTAATTCTTGGGGTACCCAATTTTGTCCCATACCATATGTTGGGTGTCATGCTTGATCAAAACAGAGGTAAACTAGTTTTTTTTTGCGGGGTTTGCCATAGATTGGGTCCATCTTGGATGGACGCGCAACTTCACCAACTTGGCTCTGCATGGAAAGAATTTGCTAAGCATAAAAAAAGGAGTCAGGGCATCTAAAAGAAGGCGATGTGAATGCATAAGAGTTTTCCTCTAGTTTTTTTTGGCTGGTGTTAAAAAACAAGGAGCTTTCACCATTTGAACATGGGGCCATCTGATTGGTGGATTTCCCTGTAGATCACCGAGATTGCACCGAACAAGTATTTTTTTGGGTTGATGATTGTGATCCAAAGTACCACTCAACTTTGCAACAATTCCAAGACACAGTTTTTTTGTGCACCAAGAAATATTTTCGGAATTTCTCCAGCAAACATGGGGATTTTGGTTTGCTCATGAAATAGGTGCGAAAGTCGTTTGGCTATGGTTGAACACCTCTAAACACAATTTTTGCTTGTGGGATGAACATCCATTTACCAACTATTTTGATGTTCACCGGGGGGGGGGTTGATCGATGGGTTTTAGCCCGTCCCCCGTTTTGTTTTGGAGGTGAAGCGGCTTCAATTCCATCCAAAAAGGTGCCGTGAAATAATAGATGTAATAGGGCTAGACCTAATCTTGTTGGTGATCGTTCTCATTGAATATTCAATTTTCATTAGCCTCTGGTAAACTAACGTATAGAAAATCACCATGTTTTGAATGGCTAAATCAGCGATTTCGTCCATTTTCGTCGTTTGCAACGTGTAACAGATGACCGGATCCCGGGTCTCCTCCAAGATTCCGACGATTCTGAACAGTTTTTCTTCCCCCCGTTCCATGATGGGTGGAGCCCCAATGTTTCTATAGGTGATCCATCCGGTATTTTTAAAGATGGAAAATTCTGGTGGCCGAAAAGCCATGGCCTAGCCATGGAGGTGTCTACTTGTAGCTGGGAAAAATCATCGTTCACGATTTTTTGGAATGCGCTCGATGTTTTAGCCCAGCAATGTTCGATTACCAGAGGGGTACAGTCATGGCCTTGAACAGTTATAACTGGGATATAACTCCCGCAACTGAGGTGAACAAATATCACTGAAATGAGCTTAAATGAGGTTGTACCAGCCCGTTACAAGTGTTAAGGGCTATAACTGCAGATCCCTGCGTTCGATTGGTCCATGCATTTCCCCACGCTCCCCAGCTCTGTTTTCAGGATGCGGACGCTCCCAACAACGACGAGCCCGGAGGCTCCGGAGGCGGCGGCGCCCGGACATCTTGGGCCAGGATTTTGGCGAGTTTCCTTGGGGGTTTGTAGTGGGATATCCTTGGAAAACGATTAAAAGACATGGATGATAGAATGAGAATAGTCTGAGAAGTTAGTACTCTAAGATGGAAGTTATGCCCTTTTTTCTTGGGGTAGAATCCTACCAAAGATGGGGACCTACCCAGAATGCCATGTGGACAAATCATCAAATACTTATTAAGCGGGGTGATCCTCCAAATACAGTTAACGCACAATAACACCCTATTCAATTCCGTTTTGGTTATGAGCTCCATTAAACCCCCAACTTTTTGTTTACCCTCTGGTGAACTAACATAGCAATTGAAAATGGCCATTTATAGTGGATTTTCCCATTAAAAATGGTGATTTTCCATTGCTATGTTAGTTCACCAGAGGGTAAATCAATGTTTATCATCATTTTCCATTGACATTCATTACATAAAACTCCTTGGACCCCCGGGGACCCCTAGTTAGGGGCTCCATCAGGGACCGAGACGAGCAACTTCGACGAGTTGCAAGAAGTGAGTCCAACGAAAGCCGTGGAGCTGGGTGTGTAGCTGGGCACATCATGGCGTTGGTGTTGGTTGGTTGGTTGGTAAAGATGGTGTTGGCATGATTCAGCTGAGTCCATAAAAAGGAAAAACATGGTAAGATGGGCTGAACATTCGGAATTTTCAGCATGAAACATGTGATTTGGAGTTGAATCCCATCCGATTTGAATGGAGTTGAATCCCATCCCAAATGGGATTCAAATGGGACTTCAATCAGATTTAATCACAAATAACATGGGATTTATATAGATGGGATTTAACTTAACCATCAAGCAAATGGTTATTTAACCAATGGATAGTGGATCTAGGCCTGGGTTTGTCTGAACATGAGATGTTTACATGCCAGTTCTGGAGATTTCAAGAGGAACAATGGTTATTTTTTCGTATGCCATTGGGGCAACCCCACTTTCAGACAAAGCTGTTTGAGTTTGTCTATGAACATGATATTTCCAGAGGTTTTCCTTAGAAACTTTGGATTTTGGGGGTATTTCCATGGTATTTCCATGGTATTTCCATGATATTTCCAGGTTTGGACAACCCCAACTCCTTCGAGTTTACACGTGGGGCCCAGGTTTGAAGACCCCAAGAGCGCGGCTGAGATGCCACAGTTGCAGAGCGGAGAGGTCGAAAGCAAGGCGCCGAAGGCGCGCCGGCGTTGGGGGGAGGGTATAAGGATTGGGAAGTCCTAGGGCTTGGGTATCACTGGGTATCACTAGGTATCACTAGGTATCTACCCTGGGTGAGCTGCTTGGAGATTTTGATATTTTGGTAAACAAGTCCCTGTTGGTTGATGATTGGAGATTATACAAACCAATACACTGATAATCACAATCCAATACCTGATTGATCAGGTGAATTGATCAAAACTACTCGAGCCAGCATAAAAAGGCAGACAAAAATCTAGGGTCAACATCGCATCCAATCACCCAGTCTGTCATTTTTGGCTGGGATGGGAATTAATGTCGGGGGGCTTCGGGAATTTGACCCACAGGAGTGGCACAAAAGAACCTGTTTGGACGAGCCAGTGATGTTCGGTCCTTTTTTTGCAGGTCAGACTGGAAGGTAGCCAACGTTCAGGTGTGGATTGGTGAAATCAAAAAGATTCCATCCAGATTTTTGCTTGTCAAAGCACCACATCTTGTGTTGATCTTCTAGTGTCATATGTAAGAGGTACAGCCAATGGCATTTTTATCCGTGCCCCATGTTCCCAATCGTGGAACCCTGGTTTTATTATGGGTGGTTTATTGTTGCCCATATTTCTATGTACCCTCTGGTATATTGCCTACTCACATTTACCCTTAAAAGTTACCCTTAAATATTGTTGGTAAGCTACCACATTTTCAGGATCGACACCATACAAAAAGTACATCTTCTATAGGAATATGGTTTACAAGAACCAACTGGCTACTAACCTATACTGCCTATACTATATTAAACCAAGGATGGTAAAAACCACGTGCAGTTTACCATTTGATAAGTGGGTGTATACACGGTGTATGGCCACAATCACAAGGGCTCCCAAAAAAATTGTGGGGCTTGTACCGCTAGGACATTGATGGAGAGGCAGGAGAGCAGGAGCGCTGAACATCCTGTGTAATTTCACTGAGTCAAACATGGTGCTTTTGACGAGCAGATTGTGACCAAAAGCGAAAAAAGATACTGTATAATGCCGTATATACTGTTCCGACATGCGCACGCGACCTATATCCTTATGGCATGTGGTGCAGTTTTTTTTTTGGTACTGTATATATGTTTTTGCAATTGCAAATGATCGCATATAGTTCTTTCAAGCCTGACAGGAGAAGTTAAGTTGAGTCACAAGAGCCTGTAGATGCCAGTTGACAGCATGTGACAGCCTTCGCTGCGGTGAACCTTAATTTTGAAGCCTATCTTTGTCACAAAACACCTTGTAAATACCAGTCTTTTTCCTGCTCAGCGCCATGGCCGTTTGACACTTTCAGCAATTCATCATTGAATATTGTGAGCCTCACAGTAACATATTACTTGTTAGAGACATATTGCCAAGCTGCAGGCCGTTTATGCATAGCAGTTTTTTTTGTCTTTGCGCATTTGACACTCTTAGCACGTTAATCTTTAAAGTATTGTTGATCACTGCTTCTTCATCTGACAATTGTTACTGCTTAGGATTGTTGCTTCGCATCGCTTAGGTTTAGATCACCGTTGTGTTTACTATATGTACACTAGCATTGTTTGGTATTTTTCATTTGGCCCAGCGATTCTCACCAGAGAGAATTTTTCGTACTGGAGTTTTTGCATCCTGACATAGCTGGCGAAACGAAGCGCCCTAGTGACCTTATTTCCCAAGAGCGGTGAGGAGCACTTGGGATACGTGAAGGTCTCTGGTTCTGGAAAGCCTGTCTGATAGGTTTCTTACTCTTTTTTGGTTCACATAATCTTGCCAAAGCTTAAAGGTTTCAATGTTGGAGGCTCGTTGGAAGTCATGATTTTCGTGGAATAAATCTACCAGATAGTGCCCGGCACGCGCCGGGGCCGAAGTTTCGAAAATAGGCAGTGACTATAGGAAGAGACAAGCCTATAGGAATCTTTGGTGAGCTGGAAAAAAATGAGATGAAGCTGGAAAAGAAGGAAAGATGTAATGAATAAATGAATGCATGAAAGAATGACTGAATGATTGAAAGAAAGAGAATGAAGGAATGAACGCGTGAATGACATGCATGAAAAATTCTCTTCTGTAGCTTCTGCAAGCCAAGTCTTCTCTTCACGCCGCTGTTACAATGCGTTTAGCAACCTCCAGCTGCAATCCCGCAAAGCACAAGAGTAGCACTATGGTCAAAAACTACTCGTACCTTTCACGCAGCTGTTACAATGCGTTTAGCAACCTCCAGCTGCAATTTGCCAAAAGCGTCGCCATGCCAACGCGTCTCGGTTGCAAACCCGAATAGCAGGAGCCTCGCACCAAATCACCAACGCTCACGCAGCGCTGACAATGGGAACGATTCCGCGCTAGTGCGAGCGTGCCAGTTTTTGACGATTTTATGTGAAATCGAGCTCTCGCTACGGTGCACATTTTGCCGACCTCATCTTCCAAAAGTGTTCCGGCTGGCACTTTTCAACATGTTGAAGCGCACATTGAGCTCTTGCTACAGTCCTGTGCACTTTTTGTCGACAACTTTCGCAGATCGAACCCCGCACCCATGGAAACAGAGACCCTACTTCCCTGAGGCCAGAAACAAAAAAAAACAGGGTTTCGCACACGAGAGTTTTCACCCGCAAATTCACGTGTTCCCGAGCCGTTACTCTTCTCTATTGCTCCCGCACGCGAACTGCTCTTGCTCATTGTGTTATTGACATGATGATGCTCACATGAAAATGACAGTATGACATGATGACAAGACTGCCCTTGGACATTCGCCCGGAACTCGGAAGCTTTCGAACTAAACTGCGTTTGGTCAACCCAAAAAAAACACATAAAAATCCCTACTCAGCCTCCGTGAGAACTGATCTCCATGTTGCTGTGGTAAATCTACTTGTTCTCTCACTTCGCCAGCTCACGAAGGAAACCTAATTTTAGTGTCCAATGATTTGATCACAAATTTGTGTTACATCAGGTGCATATTTAAATAATTTTAAATATATTTATTTTTAAATATATGTATATTTATATATGTATGTATATATATATATATTATGTTATATATTATATATGAATGTAAATATACCTGGAAAACCATTGCCATAATCTTTTTTTTGGTCTAACGGATAATTCTCCACCCTTTCTTTTGGTCATTATGGTTTTGATTGTCTGGAGCCACTTGTGTGAGAATTGCTACGTTTTTTTTTTTTAACGGATGTTTTTCAACAAAATGATGTTTCAAAATACGGTTTTGCCGCGGGTAGGACTGCAATGTTCTTTTGATTTGACAATTTTTTCAGGTCATTGCGGGTAAAAACAGTATGTGAAAAAAAACTGAATGTTACGTTTTTTTCCCATAGTGACCAGGAAACTTTGGTTTTTTGGTTTTCCAGGTATATATATAATTATCCAGGTATATATATAATTAAATATATATATATATATATGTATATTTAATTATATATCTCGTGCAATAAAAGTAAATATGAACAGTTTCTGGCCTTTCGATGGGTTCCATTCGAGATTTTGCCTACGGGGCAGGACCAGGCTACAGAGGTTCCAGACGTCCAAGCTTCCAGCAACAACTCTCAAGCGGAGGAGTTTGGTTTCATAAGTCATGGGGCATCCCCAAGTCACGGGTAAATATGGGTATGGGTCAATACCTATAGATACCATTTTTAGTGGGTTATTCACATCCATTTTAACCCAGCTATGACTTGGGGTGAACAAAAGCACGGTACCAGGGTTTTGACCCATCCCCATATAAGCCATGGTCGTTCATGATTTGGATAACTGGGGCTATCCCCATGACCTAGCTTATGAACGGATTTCGTAGTTCATGCATGGAGTTGCAATCCCCAATTCCCCAAGTAATCTGGGATAGTATGATAGTATAATATGTATGTAATCAACCAACATGTTTTTTCATGCAGCCACTTAATTGGATGGTCCAAGAGATAAGGTGGTTGTTTAAAAGTGGTTGTTGAGTGGTTGTTAAGCAGAATCCCAGAATTGGATGGTGGGACCATGTACAGAAGATTTATTTTTTTTTGGAGGGTAAACATGTGGTAAAAACCACGGTTTCAAACTAGATTTTCCAGGCCAAACCAAGTTGTAAGTTTGGTTTAAGGGAAAGCCGGCAGCGAACCATGGTCTTTACCATCAAATATCGGGGTTTCCTGTAGATTTTCCCTTAAACCCATCAACTAAATTAATGATATAAGAACTTCCAGTTGATTTCCCCAGGAGAAGACGTCGGGTGGCGGCTTCTTCGATTTCGATGACTTAGACGAAGCTGAAATGGGATGACGATGGAGATTTTCGGTTTCGACAATTCAAAAAAGGAACTTGGCCCCTGGCCCCGGAAAAAAGGTCAGGTGAACTGAACATTTCAGTGTTGGATCATGACAAGTCGTCATTATTAAAAAAGGGATGTTTGGGGCCGCAACGTGACCGATTTGGACTCAAAGTGGTTCTAAATCAGGATTTTAAGGTCATGGGGGCCAACTCGGCATGCCTTAGTGGTTGTGGTGGATCTTGATGCTCGCAAAACAATCAATGTTCACGATTTGGAAAGAGCTGTGGGTCAAAACAGTGGCGTCCTGGTGATCCACAAACATCTCGTTTTGATGACTTGGAGGGGTCCAGGAAAATCTTTGAGAACCACCCGGCCACACCTCCGCTGATCACGAAGAATCAGCGCAGATTTCGCCACGGCGCTGGAAAATCTTGGAGGTAGCGGCAGCATGTTGCGGTTTCCTCTGAGAGGATGATTATATATTATGTATATATATATATACACATCTGTATATACACAGTCACATATTTTGATGATTTTTGTGGCACAAGTGTTAGAAGATCTGGTTTGATGTCGATGGGTATTGGATGGATGATCAACGGTTGGTGGGGAAGTTCCCCCCCAAAAAAAGGGTCGCTGTTTCAAACCTGCTTCAAACTTCAAACCTCCAAATTTTCAATCGATTCAATTCCCAATTTTTGGAAACCATCATTTGTTGCTTATGAAAGTTCAGAATGGTCAAAATCTCTGGTAAACCAAGTGGTTGCCATATTGGAATGGTCAAAACCTATGAATTTTTGCCACATTTTTGGGAAGTTGCAAATTACCATCCATGAAAACCAGCTACATTCGGGTACCATCCCTAGGTACCAGGGTTTTGACCCATAACCACAATGGAAGTCATGGAACAGGCGGGGCTCAGTGGGCATTGCCTGTCAGCTGTGGCGCTGCTGGGAGCCCTGGAAGCGAAGCCGAGATGAGGATCTGGGCAGAAGGGACATGTCATGGGACCAGTAATATCAGTCACTCTGGATAATACCCTCTGGTAAACATACAAGAAGCTATTGAACATGGCCATAGAAATAGTGAGTTTACCCATGAAAAATGGTGATTTTCTATAGTTATGTTAGTTTATGGCCAAAGATTCAATCACTGGATTGGTTTCTTGGGGAAAACCCTTAGCCGGAAACCCATGGGTTTTTACCATCAAATTGTTTGGGCTTTCCGGTTAAAATTTTCCCACCATCCAATTCTATGGCTTAAGGCTGGTTTGAAATTGATAAAAAACCCCACAAACATGGGATTTAAAAATGGGTTTTTTCTATGAAAAATATGCGATTTTCATGGGATCTTAACCATCCAAGATGAAGATTTAACTATTGAAAATTGGATTGGATTCAAGCAGTGGAGAATGGATCACCCATAATTTTGATGCTTTAGACCCCACTCACGGTCCCTGTGAAGCCTGCAATTTTTGGGTATCCAGCATTTTTGAACAGACCCAGCCGGCAGCCGAAATATATGAAGCATGTGGATATTGAGAACGAAGAAAACGGGTGATTTCACCGGGAAACATGATAGCTTTAAACAAGCAATCTGTGGATTTAAGCAAGAAGAATTGCTATGGAACGAACACAATTTACCAGAAATTCATGAGTTCAGCCACCAAAATATCAATCTTTTGCAGAAATTGAGATCTAACCTGCGTGCCAGAGGGGGGGTTAATCAGCAGGGGATAGAACCACCAAACATAGGATTCCTGCGAGTCATGGGATGTGATCATCGAACTTGGAACTTGACCATCAAACATTGGGAGATCCAACAGAACTAGGAAGTTCACCAAGCAAAACATGAGGACCACGAGCAACAAAGACCCACAGCCACACAGACTCTCTCTTGTTGGCATCCAACAAAAACATGGCAAAAGAATCACATCCCAACTCCAATCATCAAATCCCCATCTTTTTTCAATCCCAGTGCTTATTGCGTACCATATCTTACCATCCACCACAGTCTGTGGATTTCAGCAATTTCACCAGCATGACGCAGCCGATGCCACCGAGGTTCTTGTCCCTCCCAGAGTTGCTGGAAGTCAGAGCCAGCGGCTGTGCTCAAGACGTTGCTGGTGTTGGGAGTTCTAGAAATTTGGGGGAACTCATCTACAAATTGGAGGTTTCTAGCCGGGAAAATCATCTATTACTGGAGGTTTCTAGCCGGGAAAATCATCTACAAATTGGAGGTTTCTAGCTGGGAAAATCATCTATTACTGGAGGTTTCTAGCCGGGAAAATCATCTACAAATTGGAGGTTTCTAGCTGGGAAAATCATCTATAACTGGAGGGTTTTCTTGATTGTCACATTTGATTACTGGAGAGTCTGTGGTGATAACTAGCAACCAATAAGCCACGTGTGCCGCCGTCAATGCCGAATCCTCGCAGAATCTTTCCCAGACAGGGGGATGGTAAATCGTCATCATAAAAAAAACAGGGTTTTTCATATAGATTTACCCTCTGGTTATGTCAAAATAGCTATTGAAAATGGCCATTTATAGTGGATTTTCCCATTAAACATGGTGATTTTCCCATCAGTTATGTTAGTTTACCAGAGGGTATCATCCATGTTTAATAGTAGTCATCATCATAAACTTCACAATACACCTACAGGTTTAAAGACAGCACACGATTTGATGATGATGATGATGATGAGGATTATTATTAGTAGCACTACCACTACCATTACCATCACCATGGAATTTATCTGATCACTGCTGTCATTCTTCATGGCTGGTGGAGATGATGATGGATCCACCAGAAAAGTCGGATTGTTCTCTCCGTCAGTTGGGTGATTCAAACCCGACTTGGAAGGTAGGTGTATAGTGTCTATGTATATCCATTGGCGGTTTTTTCCGTATTATCCTGTCACCTCATAGATTATTACGTAACTGCAATGACAGCTGTGCATGACATAACACGTTACTGCATGTGAACCTTTTGAGACTGTTGCCCCTATCCGTAGGGAGGGGCTCGAGCACGCTTAGCCCAAAGGAAAAGGGTGCATCTGCCTGC
>Ga0126342_10014461_pt1 | contig 13939 bp, 8 predicted proteins | sample Cyp1metagenome_FD_92528 | JGI IMG/M metagenome (GOLD analysis project Ga0126342, IMG submission 92528) | Coral microbial communities from Lord Howe Island, Old Settlement Bay, Australia - Cyphastrea 1 metagenome | ecosystem: Host-associated > Invertebrates > Cnidaria > Coral ...
AGTGTTTGTTGATAAAGTGTGTGTGGACAAAGTGTGGAGGAGGGCGGAGGAGGAGAAGGCGGAGGAGGAGCCCGGGATACAGAATCAAAAACAAGAACCCCACACAAAGATGTGGGGAAAAATCGTGATTGTCCATAGTTATGTTAGTTTACCAGAGGGTATATATAGAGCATCTATCTTGGAGGCTATGCTGCAGTGAGCAATCTGCATCTGACCATGCGCATCAATAGAGCGCAAGCTTTTCCAGCCGGATTGGCCGTTCAGTTCTCACCCTGTTCGGCAGTTGCAAACAATGGGGGCTTGAAAATTTCAGGCAGAGAAAAGGGGTCGCTGTTTCCAACTGGAGTTTTCCTGATTCGAGAAAACAAATACACAAATAAAAATAAAAAAACAAGAATGTGCAAAGCATCATATAATTTTCAAGTAGTGAAGTAGCCATCAGAGATCATCAAAGGTTGACTCTTGACCTTAACCAAGCCAAGGCTTACCCTATCGGATTACGGGTACTTGTGAAATCTGTTGCAAAGTCCGCGGGACTTTGTCTTGGATTTGCTGAGTTTACCCTCCAAAGGAACCCCTATACTAAGTAGATTCCCCAAGTAGTGGATTCCTTTGGCACATCCAAGTTGTCCGAATGGAGACCGTATCGGGGTGGAACGTCCTGGCGAAACGTAGCGAAACTGAGAGAAAATCCCTGGAGTTGAAGCCGGACTGGACTGCCATCGATCTGGACCTATCAGATGGTAAGCTCATCTCATATCTCTGGATCTACAGTCATATACATACCTATATATATACACATAAATATGTTGGTGTGTGTCTGTGTGTGTGCATTTCAGTAACCTGAGTATTTGGCATAATTCATAATAAGGCCATTGAGGGGATAGTTTCACCTACTATCCCCTACTAACCATTGTTCCAGTGACGTCGCAGCGCGGTGTTATAATCATTAATCTATCCGGACTGTCCAATCCACGTGTTAGCTTCAGGGATCATCTCAAGGTGTCCCGAGGACAATATTCAAAAATGCTCGATTTCCAGTTTCAACTATCTGATGAACGCCAACATTTGGATCGCTCACCATGGATTTCTATATAGCTTTAAATCCATCAAGATGCTTTAACACATCTTGGAAATCCAGCCAATGATCCAGAGTTGCTGCCAATCAGCAGCCATCTTCAAGACTTTAAACGCTCACACCGAATTCCGCTGCACCACGGTCCCTGGGGAAATCAGTGGTAGTTGATTCTGCCATATCCTGCCTTCTAAAGTCAAATCAGGTGAGGTCCAAAGGATGGTTTCACCCCTCTGGGATGTGAAAAGCAAAGGACAATTGGTATCTCAGGTTGGGGTTGGCCAATTTCATGGGCAACCCTACGATAAATCACGACATATCACGGTGGTTCCACTCTTTGAGGGCGTAGACTCGTAGACAAACACACGCTTGGAACCAATGTTCAACCCAAAACCTGAGATACCTTGGGAATGAAAAATGGCGTCAGACGGCGTTGTGGTCGCTATTTCCCTCAGCTATAAGTTGGTTCATAAAGCCAGAGAACTGCTGCTGCAAATAAATATCTTTACATACAATCACACGTGAATATATGCATATATATATATCTGTCTATACATATTTAATTGTATACACCATCAACTCCAGTTATATTACTTATCAAGCAACTTAGGTAACGACCTAGGGCACCCTTGTACAGTAGGTATCTTTAGACTATTTGGACCATGCCAAAGCCCGGAACTCCCAGAAACGTGGCGAAATCTGAGCGTTTTCGCTCCTCTACTTGAAAATGCGAGCTGTCTTCCTTCCGAGCAGGGCTAGTGTCATTCCTGAGCCCTTGTTCCCAGCATTCCATTCGTCTTCATGAAACCCAATGTAGACATACCCCAAAACCCTGGCAATTGATGGGTATCCGAGCCATCTGTTGTTCCAGTATACTCAATACCCTAATTGGCTTAACAAATAGGAATTCTCATTACATTTTACATCCAATATTGCAAGCCTGGCCTCAACAAACCAGTGTATCTTTGGGAACGATGCACTGGGCTTTGTTCCACTCCACCCCTGCCGAAGACACGTGCGAAAGCGGCTGGAGGTCCCAAAGGCTTGCTGCTGCTTGTGACCCTCGAGACCACTACTGGGTCCATATTCAACCCCAAACCTAGGATCCCTATCTTTGGTTCCCTATGTTTTTTGTTCAATATAACTGTTCCCAAAAAGAAATAAGACTTGTCCAAATCTAAATCCAGATTAGGGGTTCTACCCCACTATATAGTGACAATCATTTACACACATTCACAAAGTACAAAGATCATGCAACGTGGGGCCCCCCAGTTGGACGTGCCCTTACTATAAGTATCACTCACCCCCAAACCCTAATTCAACTTATACATCTCACAGCTAGTATACCCCACCAAAAAAGAATAGACAAGTATTTTTTTCCTACGTTTTTTCTATCTTTACTTCAAGCATAAACCTAGCTGGGCCTCACCTGCCTTGGGCCGCATCACTCCATGGATGGTTCGCCATCAACATCGCCCAGAGCCGGCTGCGCCTGGTGTCGCATCTTCCAAAAAGTTATGATTTAAAGCCCTTTTACAATTTATTTCGAGATTATGGTTATAAATGGGGTTATCATCCCACACATTTTTGTTTTTTTACTGATCATTTATAATGGGATATACATGGAATATAAATGGGGATTTCATGGGATTAATGGAAATAGACACATGAGATTGATGGGACTTTCTAACTTATGGGATTCTGTTGGCCAGCACCTTTTGTTTTTAATTGGATTTAGCCAACCAAAATTGTGATTTCATGAGGTTTGAATGGGATTCAACAAAATAGGGGGGGGATTCTAATTTATTAATATAGTTCTAGTTCTATGGGGGTTTCCGAAGTCATGGAGGACCCTCAAGTCATCATGGTTCAATACTCAGTCGTGGTCATCCATGGCTTGGATGATGCAAGGGTGTACCCTCATGGATCGGACACCTCCATATAGTACCCTCCGGTGTTCACAAACGTGGCGTGCAGTTGGATCAGCTTATCATACCCCCATGATATCCCCAATTGGTTGCTTGATCCACCATTCTTGATGCGTGTGAAGTCCCAGTTTATCTAGGTAAAACGAATTCACCAACAACTATATATATACATATAAATATTGGTGGGACGGCTCCCCTAATTTTGACCATAAAATTTGACCATATCTTAAAGTGACTTCGCGGTAAAGTCGCCAAAATCTCACGTGGTAAAACCAATAATGAACCACCCCCACTTGGGGTTTATGAAATATGCTAAACAGTATAGCCCTTGAAGTGGGAAGATTTACCAAAAAAAAACATGCCATGGTTGCCCAAATTCTATCGATACATCATCTAGCATAAATCCAACATGTGACCTACTGGTTTCAACCAACATAGCTATATAGTCTGTTCCCAACTACCAATTCCATAATGTGTGAAGGTCATTTTTTTGGTTGAATCCCTATAGAATCACCTTGTTTTTGTGGCCCTCCAAAAGTTATCATCCAAGGCTCTGAAGGCTGCACATCCGTCAGCGCCCTGGGGAGCTTCGAATGCTCATGGAAACGTTCCTGCGCCACATGTGCTCTCCGCTGTCGTGGAATCTCATGGGGATCTAATGAGATCTAACCAATGCAAATGGGATTAAACACACCATTTAGGATGGGATTTCCCCATTAAAAGTGGTGATTTTACGATTTTTTTTGGCAACCATGAAGATGTGTGGCTGGGCATTGAACATCGGAATTGCATGGGATATTGATGGGGATCTGTAATGGGCTTGGCAAGGGAACAGTTAATGTACGAACCATCCATAAATGGGTATCCAGTCAGGATAGCATGGGGATATGGTGCAATACTATGCCATGCAATAAAAACCATATCTATATCATTTGGTTGCGAATAAAAATTGAATTCACCAACAAAATTGCCGGAACCTGATGATGAACTGATGGATTTGGGATGATTAATCAACTTTGTTGGTTGAAGTAGCACACACACAAGTTCAATGGATGTGGATATGTAGATATACCCTAGGCCTCACTCATTATTTAATTTTGTGAAGTTGCAGTACCAATTTCTACCTATATAGTGCAAATATTTATTTAAATATCTATATATATATATACATGAAATAATAAAAAATATTAATGTCAACCCCAACAAAATACAGCAACGTATATAAAATTATAGTAAAATGGTGACTCAACTGGCACATGTTTTTTCATGTCTTTCTGTTTTTTTTTTGGAGGGGTGGGTTACCATATGACGGGCACAAGTGTTTTTCATGTTTTTCTATTTTTTTTGGAGGGGTGGGTTACCATATGATGGGTCTGCATTGAAATCTATGGTACTATGGTACCATAATTGGAGAGGACTGCCAACCATCTGCCAGCTATTTTGATGTTTACCAATGAAATGTTGTTCTTGACCCACAACCATATACCTTATCATTGGTGTATGAACCCCTATTCATGTTAATGGTCACGCCCAAAAAGATGGAAACGCATGTCATGACTATGTTGCTAAGATTCTACCACCTTGTCTTTTTGGGGCTTACGATGTGTGAGTATGATATAATATTGCCAGCATTAAATCCCATTAAGTCATTAAGTCTGTAAAATTTATAACGTTTATAACCTATATATAATATATTAACCATTATATATTAACCATTATATATTAACCATTATATACAATATATCAACCATTATTAACCTATATAACCTCTCTATATATATATAATTAATTATTAACTTTTACAATCTCTATGAATTCTTGGCCACCCCGGGACCCTGCTCCTTCACCACACTGGGTGTGCTGAGAGCGCTACGGTGATCTTCGGACCTGGCGCAAGAAAAATGCGCAAAAAATCCATAGGGAAACGAAGGTTTACAGGCGAAATAACTATAGAATTCATGGGGATATAAACCAACTTAGTGGAAGATATTGAAATCTCTAAAACTCATCTGAACTATAGATACTTATAGTTATTGGGAATAAGTAAGCTCCTATTTTTTGTTTTTTCGGTTAGGAGAAATAACTGACTCGTCACGGGGCAGCGCGCGCCTCGAAGCTGAGCCTCGATTCGATCCCAAAAGTTCCGTCGGTGACTCTGAGATCCTGGCGACGCAGCGACTGGAGAAATGGCACCAGAAATACCACTGTGGCTATGGCATATTTTTCATGTTTCAACTGTAAATCTTCCCAGCAATTCTTGTGGAACATTGTGGAAGAAATTTGACAATTAGGAATGTTGGAAGCATCATGGTGACCCCCAGCTATGTTTGCTGGCTTAAAAGCCAGCAATAAGTTGGTTTACAATTTCTAACTTCTAACCCTAGCTGGAGAGATATCCGCAATAAATCCTAGTTAGCGTGATAGACAAACTCATTTGTCTAGGGAGTCGTTTCCAATAGCAATTTGATCTTTTTCTTTACCACACGTTCTCCATAAATGATGCACGGAAATTGAACAAACACAAATCATTGTTGACCAAAGCGAAATCATATTGTAGATGTAGATCATTTCGGGCTACAATTTCCATGGCCTACCATCACCCTTTTCCGGTGAAATGAAGCGTATCCCGTTGTCAAATAAACCCAAGTTGATTCAATCTGCCAATTCTCAATCAATGATTGTGGCATCGGACGTTCACCTCACATCCACTTACCTCTTCCCCAATTCTGTATATCGAGCGCGACACAAATAGCAGCAACAAACCCAGGTGCCACAATATCCAATGGTCAATCATGTTCCATCACCATCCCATTCTTCAAATGCCATCCGCATCATCCGCGCCTTCGAAAGGAAATCGGGGTGCTCCTGTACGACGCGTCGCGGCTCAGATAGCCGTCTCGGCTCTCCATGCCATCGGGGCTTGCCATGCCCTCGGGGCTCTTGCTGCCCTCGTCCTCGTAGCCGTCGGGACTGTCAGCATGCTGCAGGCCCTGCATTGGCACAGCAGTCATGGAGTCGAGCTTTTCCTTATGGCTCTGGGCAGGTGGCTCATCCCCAAAAGTGTGCAAATATGTGCACTATATATATATTATTCAAATATCAATAATAACAATATATATATAATATATATATACATACGCATGATTACATATGTCAGATGTAGTGTTGTCATGTATCATGATGTTGCGCATATATATATATACACATTTATTTATTTATTTATTTATATATTTATTCTAGTGTTGTAATGCATTTATATTGTATACACACCTGTAGATGCATTGTCTACTTGTACACCTAGATTAGATTGAGTGGCATCTGCAGAGAAAAAGGTGTTTTGTCTAAAAAACAAGAAAGCAAAAGGGACCAGCGCATTTGAGGCCATCAAGTATGTGATGCGTTGAGTGGCATCAACTATGCATCCACCATCCAAGCAATGGATTGGCCCCAGGAAACTTTAGCTGCATTGGATAGCCATAAAAAAAAAACACCATGTTTATCATGGTTGAGGAGGGATACAACCTGACCAGAAACGTGGGCGGGGTTACCTGCACAGCCAGTTGTCGCCGGTTTTTGTTTAGATATCGTGAAAAACCATACAAAACGGCACTCCTTTTAACTGGTTGGTACCAATCCCCATGTTTTACAGCAAAAAAGGTTAGAGTACTGGTTGGTGCCCTTCAAGTTGACCCAGATCTGGGTCCTTGTGCTCCCCAGGCCCCCAGATCCACATAAACCAAAGCGGTTGAGAGTCTTCCAACGTCAGCATTTGCTGATAGAGTTTTGCTCGCATTTCAAGCACTGTTTTCAAACTCTCCTCAAAGTCGCGAAGACCTATCATGACCTATCGGACCTATCTCTCCTCCCTGTTTGGGGTGACGTAAAATGATTCCAACATGATGAGATATGCTTGGTGCTGGAATGGTCTACAGAGTCCTTTGGCTTGCGGTTTGCCAGGCCATCTCCCCCAGCGTAGATGGAGTAGCCTTTTACCGAACATCCATTATTTGTTTGGCTGTCCAGCTGTCTTTTCCCTTTCACGCCGTGGATGGCGCAGACTCACCCACACCTACCTTCTTCACAAAATGCCAGTGTTCCACCCTTCCACGACAAACACAGTTCAGCTTATGGTTCGATACCAATGTCAGCAAAAAATCTAGAGTTCCGATGAGATCCTTATCGTTTCAATGAAATTTGATCCAAAACCCAATAACCAAGGCTTTTTTGGCTTATGCAGTTGATGTTGGTCACGATTAATCCCATTGGGTCAGTCAAATATATCACTCTGATTATCGCTGTAAGATGTTGGGCCCTTTGAGCCGTCCTCCTTGAGTTCCTGCACCATGCTTTGACAGGCTTTGGTTGCAAGATACGACCTCAGAGGGACCAAGGCAACAAGTGGATCTTCCATGCCTATTTTTGGTTGCCATGCCCAAAGCAGAAATCCTAGGTGGGCAACTCATATGCATAGATTTCCCAATTCTGTGTAGATGTATACCTGCATCTTCAAAAACGTGTATTTTTTTATGTTTTTTTTCCGGATAAGATATTTGTTTGGGGTAGCATCATTTTTTTGACTTCGAACGATTTTTGGGTTTTCTTGTTTTCTTCTTTTTGACCTTCTGGATGGTCTTTTCTCAATCTTGTAACATGTGTCACACTTTTATGTGGACTCGTTTTCAGACAGCATTATATATTTTGAATATTTTTGAATGACTCTTAGAACCTATTTGCCATCAAATGAAAGTGAAGAATGTGATACACTCTTGAGTTAAGTACAACATGCCAAACAGGCCAATCACAAGGTTATCTCAAGTCCTGGAAGCCCATTGGGCAAAGGAGTTGTGTTGCGGCATCCCTCTTATCATCATGCGCGGGTGGCAAGGTGGTCTAAGGGCGTTTGTGAATCTATGAAATTCTAATGTTTTTTCATTGGGCAGCCTATCCTTAGACAATTTTTGCAACGGCACGAAACAACGTAATTTGCCGGCGAAAAGGCGTAATCTGCCAGCGAAACGGCTTAATGTTTTTGGAACAGATTTGTGTGTGCTTTGCTGTTGGTGAAAGGGATTGATCCTGAAGACCTGACAGATTGAATAGACAGTGTAGACAGAGCAAGTGCCAGTCAAGCAACAAAAGAACCTGCCAGGATGTGCTTTTGTGTGCAATCCAAGCGATAGAAAAACCAAGTCTCTGCAACGTTCTGGGGATGCGTGATTTCTCTTTCACTTAGATTCTGTTTTGACGAGTGAGGCTGCTTTGACGTGAAGAGTCTTCCAAAGTGTCCAAGGTAATCAGTCATGGCTTTCTGTTGTCGTATTTCACTTGATCTCTCTGGAGTTGGTGAAGGCTGCGAGGTGGCCAACCAAACCTTCCTGACAGAATAGGGAAGAACATGAAAGAGCAAAAATTCAAGAAACATCAAAAAACAAACATCAATTTTTGGCGAAACGCCAACAAAAACAGCATTCTCAACTTCGAGCGATAATTGTGCACATCCGGAGGTTGTAGGCATCATTATATATATATATATATATCTATATAACTAAATAAACAAACATATGAGTAGTCTTAATAATACGTAATAATACATATATAGACATCGCATATATACATTTATATGTGCTATCCAAATTCTTGGTGAGAAGGTAGACCCGCAAAATCATACCCCCCCGAGTCATGCTGCCTCAAAGAAGGCACGGCTGGATCCATAGGGGCTGTGTATTCATACTTGAGGCCACAGGGAAGGGTATGCAAGCGAGTTGGGCAAGGAGGGATCTGTATTGAGAGAATATGTGGCGCAACCTTTTCAGTGTCATGTTTTACTAAGCTACCATTCGATGTTGCTAGCACGCTAGCAGCAACGTATCATGATATTCTGGCTCGCACGCACCATAATCATTCCACAATCCTCCCCCTGACATCCTAGCATACCAACACTACCATTACTCATTACGCTCCTAGTACTCTACTTGCCAAATACAAAGTGCTAAGTGCCCCAACCGAACGCGTTTCGGTTGAGCCACCTCTTTCCCCCAGCCTTTCCTTCCTTGTTCCTGTCCGTGACATATCACACACGCACACACACATATATATATATATATATATATATATATATATGTGCGTGTGTGTGCGTGTGTGTAAAGGAGAAGATATATGTCTATGATGAATATCTAAGTATCTCTATCTGCCACTATCTTAGCTACATATCGAGGTATCTATAGTCTATATGTATATGTGCATATAGCTATGGATAAATATATACATCCACTATGCAAATAACCCAGTCTTAGAATATGGTAACTTAGGTGCGTACATCCGTGAAGCAAGAAATGCTTGGAAATCTTAAGATGCGCATCTTCCATTCTTCGCCAACACCGGGTCATGATTTCATGCAGACTTCTTGCAGAAATGGAATGCAAGACTCCAAGTGGATGTTCTCTGACTACATTGCCTTACATTACATTGCATTGCATTACATTAGTTTAGATTAAATCTGGACTAGGTTAGATTAGATTAGGTTACATTACATTAGGTTAGATTGCATTGGATTAGATTCCCCTTCATTAATTAGGTTACATTGGATTAGGTTACATTATATACATTACAATATATTGCATTGCATTACATTCAGAACACTCACGGTGGATATCATCCTGTATATGTGTGTGTGCGTGGGCATGCGAACCAGTGGCACCCGTGGTCACACATGAAACCCTGCGGAATGGACGCACCAGGGTTTGAGCTCATGCCAGCCATGTTGGAGTATCCTATTAATCCGTATTGATCCATATTAATCAAGTTTGATCCATATTCATCCACATTAATCTAAGGTTATGGGCAGTCGGCCAAGCTTAGCCACAGAGCGCCTTACAAATCGACCGAGCAACGCGACAGTGTCGCTCTTGTTCACCTCCCCTGCGGAAGGATGGAATTTAAAGGGCTGAAAAAAACACCACGTATCAGGGCTTCCTGCGATTTGTGTCCCCAAAAGCAAAAGAAACGAATGAAACTGACTGTGTAACTACATACTCTCTTGTCACTGTTGGAGATGTTTGGTTGTATCTACTTGTATTTTGTTTCGTTTCTTCGGCTCTTCGGCATTCATCAGAAGTTGAAAAAATCTAAATCTAACCCGCCTACATATCCACATAAGATACCATGTCCGAGACAACATATCTCGCAGAACCTCTTCAGGATTGACCAGCCTTGTCCCCTGCGGTTATGGCCCTTCACAGCTACAAATGGGATTGCAACTCCTACAACTATCAGCAACTAAGCTTCTATACCATCTATACCCTGTAATCCCATTTATAACTGGCTATAGGGCCATCGATAACCGTGATTGATGGGGGGATCATCTAAAATCAGCAATTCATGGAAGATCGGCTGTTCTGGATCGATCACTTGGTTCATTGAATTCTCATTGAGTGCTTAGCTTCTGAACTATAGTTTATAGCAAAAAACATCTAAAACCCTTAGTTTTATTCAATGGAAATCGGGGATCAACTTAAAAACCCTTATTCATGCTTCCTTAAAACTCTCCATTTGTCTGGACCGTTCTTCCGCCCCTTTGCCTCGAATCTTCAGGAGTCCATGCAGAAGTTCCGCCATTTGAAGTGTACCACTTCCGTCTGCGTCCTGAACGAACTGGCTGGGACCAAGTCGTCGCCCCACCAAGATATTTTTGCGATGCAAAACATGCGACTTTTATTCTGTTTGGTTTTCTTGTTCCCCACATCTTTGTGTGGGGTTCTTGTTTTTGATTCTGTATCCCGCCACCTCCTCCGCCGCTGGCGCGCTTGGGCGCGGTTAAAGCCCGGGGCGCCGCGTTTTGTCACCCACAACTTTGTCACACACACACACAATCTTTCACACACAACTTTGTCACACGCAACTTTGTCACACACACTCTTTGACACACAACTTTGTCACACACCCTTTTTGTCACACACCATCTTTGTCACACACAACTTTGTCACACACCATACTTTGTCACCCACCATCTTTCACAAAAACAACTTTGTCACACACCCTCTTTGACACACAACTTTGTCACCCACCATCTTTCACACACAACTTTGTCACACAAACACACACACACAGACACACACACACACACCGTCTCCGCGCCACTTTGCGTGGCAGGCGTGGCACTTGGTGATATCCACATTCACTTTGCAGAAGGATGCAACTTTGTCACACACAACTCTTCACATACAACTTGTTCTACTTCTCGATCCTCCACCACCTCCTTCCTTCCCCGTCCCCGCTACACCATTTGTTGCTCATTATTGGAAGAAGTCGACTTGTGGGGTTATCCGGTCCTTTAATTTTTTTTGCTGGATTACTTTCCGTACATATTGTTTGTAATAGTAGCTCTCAAAAAGTAAAAAACTGTTCTATCTTTTGGGGGTGTGCCGAAATGGTGGGAAAAGACCCACGGCTTTCGAATAAAGAAGACCCAGCATTTGTAGATCATGTCGAACCACGGGTTTTCCACAGTTCCACATCTATGTTTCATTATGTTTCTATGTTTAGATATGTATGTATATATATATATATGTATAGCTGAGGGTAGAAAATGCTAAGGTCTTCCTTGAAATCCATCAATATTGATGACTCGGAGTTGGCCTTCCATTTCTCGGTCACTCCCCCAGTTGGACTCGAACATTGACAGCCCCAAGACTTGGAGACGGCTGTTGTCTTTCTGGATTCCCATCTATAAGAATTGAACTTATAGCATGTTATACTTACAACTATATATAAGTATAATAAATTCATATGAATTTAAGAATCTGAAATAGACAATTAATCTTGGGAGATTCGAGGGTTGATACCACTACTAACTAATCGGTGATATTGACCAATGCAGTCAATCTGTAGCAATCCATCAGAACCTCCTGGGTCCAAGGGTCGATCACTTCAAACCTCAGGGCTAGTGTCATGGCTGGGAAGGGCAGGTCATCTTTGAAGATGAATACCGTCCAACTCCAATTCCATGGCTTTTCTTCACGCATAGCAATGAACTTCTCCATATATTTCAATATGTGTTCAATATATTTCAATCATACTTTCGGGACCTTTCGGGTATGTTGCATGATATACAGTAATCATGGCATATCATGGCCAATCTCTTCTAGAGATGTATGCCATGCGTCACCATTTTCACAAACAAAAACATACTAAACTACCCGCCCAATGTTTCCTCAGCAATATAAAGTATACATATACATATATAAATAACAAGATACGATACAAATATATATAATATAGGATTGTTCATGATTGTTCCTATCCTTCGGCAGGTACCCTCCAATAATATAACCTGACAATGGAAAATCAGCCCTCTTGATAGATGATTATATATCCCGTTTGCCAAGTTTTCCCCATGAAAAATTGTGTTTTCCAGCAAACCATGATTTTTCCGTATTTTTCCTGTATAATTAAAATCACCATAAATAACCAATTTCATCCAATTTCCACAGATTTCCCAAGTTCATGTCACCATTTCTCGTTTGGTTCACTACCCGTTCCACTCCTCCCACAGGGTTCCATCGTTGGTTCCGTCACGTGGCAAGTTGGCGCGGTCTGGAGGCAGGTCCAGTTCATCCATTAGCCGCTGGATCTTCTTGTCTTGAATCACCAGGAGGAAGAGCTCCTGCAGTGGGAAAACTGCGGGAAAAACTATTGGAATCCCATGGCCATGCAGTCTTCGCGGCCCATTTAGTTTGATGATTTGACCGACTTTCGCTGTCAAATTAGCAAAGGGTAATTGTAGATACCCTCTGGTTAATTATTTAATATAGCCATGGGAAATGACCAATTTATAGATGGTTTACCTATTAAAAATTGTGATTTTCCATGGTTATGTTAAATAACCAGATGGTATATCTAGTTACCATAAGCCATAGTTAGTCTCCGTAGTGAAGAAAACCTATGGATACAGGATGATACCGTATCACCCGGTATACCATGGTATACCCTCCGGTGTCATCACTGGCTGGCAAACGTCCGAACATATAACCAAATGGGCATATCTCTCTCTCTCTCTCTAAACATATTAAATATGGAGGTTTCCTGAAATGGGCGTACCCCTAGATCATCCATTTTAGATTGGGATATATTGGGATATTCAATTTTTTTCACCATTTGGGGGTACCCCCATGACTTAGGAAACCTCCATACTCCAACTAAGAGGAGATGCCATCATTGCAGCCACGATGACCCCAGCACCCACGAGGCTGGAGATGTGTTTTTGTGAATGGGATAAAAAGCCATAAAGAAGAGGGGATGCGGGGATGAACGGCTCCAAGAATATCCAGCAAACAAAGGTTTGAACTATCAATGCCTATCGACAAGGGATTCACCAACAGATTGGTGAATGTCAACCCCGGATTTTGCCAAACCATGGTTTATTAATTAGGGGGTGCTCCTCCAATAGTCATAATCTGATACTTAAATGGTGCCCTGCCAATTAAAGAGCCGTTTGGGGTTTATTAATCCAGGGTTGACATTATATATATATATAAATATAAAGAGGGAATACATTGCGGGTAGCATGGGAATTCAGACACTCATGGGACAAAAGTGGGGAACAAAACATGAGATGATTACCGTCCAGGAGACAATCACATTTAAATAAATAAACAGCTCATGGGAACCCAAGGGAAAGTAATATACTTATGTTTCATGTCTACCTTGATTAACAGGAGGGCCTCAGGCAACTGAAAATTACATTTTTTCCCCACCTGTCAGGTGAGGGTTGTTAGATTTTATCAACTCCTCCTCCTTCTTCTTCTCCTCCTCCTCATTCTCCTCCACCACCTCTGCCTCCACTTCCATGTCCACTTCCGCCTTGCCAACTCTTCGCCAAGCTCTTCGCCAACTTCCGCACGCAGTGGGCACTGCTGGACCTCAACTGCAAGGGTCTGAG
>Ga0126342_10014462_pt1 | contig 13938 bp, 9 predicted proteins | sample Cyp1metagenome_FD_92528 | JGI IMG/M metagenome (GOLD analysis project Ga0126342, IMG submission 92528) | Coral microbial communities from Lord Howe Island, Old Settlement Bay, Australia - Cyphastrea 1 metagenome | ecosystem: Host-associated > Invertebrates > Cnidaria > Coral ...
TACATTCATTGAAGATCTTCGATAAGGGTTTAATTCTCCCACCCCCGTTAAACTTCTACATTCATTGAAGATCTCCAATAAGGGTTTAATTCTCCCACCCCCGTTAAACTTCTACATTCATTGGAGATCGTCAATAAGGGTTTGATGATGTTGATGATGATGATGAACATGATGTTGATGTTGATGTTGATGATGATGATGATGATGATGCGTCGCCCGTCGTCATTGCGGGTCCGGGCAAAACCCAGGCATTTGCCGTATAGTTATAATCACCATTAATGACCATTAATGGGACTATAATAGTTATAATCTATTAATTATAGTAATGATCATTTATATATATATATATAGATACTATAGTCCCATCAAGCATTATCCATGATTATTATTCATTATAATGATCTATATTATCTGACATCATTAATTAATCATTATTATTCATTTTTCATTATGATTATTATTCATTATTACTATAGATACTATAGATGATTATTGAGTATTATCTACATAGATACTATAGTGCCATATATTCATTATCATTGACCATTTAATCTATTGTAGTCCCAAAAAATGATCTCCCAGCGAGGCCAAAGTGGGTGCGGTGGAGGCCTTGCAGCCCAAGGTGGACCGCCGCATGGCGGAGCTCTCCGGCAGTGTCCGGGGCCCCCGCGGTGGGTGTTACTAAACCGCCGTGGTTAAAACGTCGGAAAAACACGGGGGAAACGACCAAAATGCGGGTTGAACACCATGAAAACTGCCATAAAACATGGTGGTTGCTTCGTATTTCTTCAAAAAGATGGGTCATAGATGACTTTGATATGGAAAATCAAGACTTTCGTGGTTTTGTTTGAAATCCTTTTGGCTTGACCACCAATTGAAAGATGCTTTGATGAAGTCTCGAACGGTTTGGTCATGAATTCTGTGAATGAAGCGCGTCTTGTAAGAGCTATTTTGGACCTGTATCTGGCACTTTTTTGAGGACATTTGGTCTCAAAAAGGGCAAGCATCGGTCATTTAAAAAGCCGCCGTTCGCCATGGCAACCATGAACTTCCATGCAGAACTGCTGAACGGCCGTCGGATCGCTATCTCCATCCCTTTGGACATGACCATCAGAGAGTTGAAGGAAGAACTGAAGGTGTGGCGGGCAGTGGCCGTTTTTGGGCTTGTTTGTTTTTTGGGCGGAAAAGAAAGATTAAAAAAATGGTTTCAGAAGGGTTTCGATAACTGTTATTTATATTGGATATATCTCCGGTCCGGGAACAGAGCTAGAACTTGGGCCCCCCATAACTTCCTGCAGTTTTTTGAGGGACCATCCTGGCCGCCCACGCAGGATTCCCAGGGCACGGCGGACGAACACATTCGAAAATTCTGCGCTGTGGAGAATTGGCTTTACTTTTAGTGATTTTTAGTGATTATGACTATTGGAGGAGTACCACCCTAATTATGGAATACCACCAGCTATAATTATGGAATACCAATGGAATATCAATGATTTTTTGTTCTTTCCCAAGTTTTTTTTTTGAGGGGGGTGGCTTAACTTAAGCAACTGCAAGGATATTCTCATTGAGGGAAGCGCTGAACGATCGGCAATAGTGTCAGAGATTCTCCCCCTTCAGAGCGAATGTGCAGGGAGAACCAGGCCGAATCTCCCACTAGCTATGCACTAGCTATGGCGTTCTTTTCCGAATTCGATTCACATGAGAGTTTGTGAATCATTCTGAAATTTGGATAAATTTGGTATGTACCTATTTGTATTGTAGGTATCCAGCAACCATTAATCCCTTTGTTTGTTGGGCATTCCTATGTCCATTCCAAAGGTTTCGCCTTCGCAAGTCGTGCTAAAGCCGAGTTTCTCCGCCGCCGAGAAACCAGCCCAAGATGATGATCCCATTCAGTTGATTAAGTCTGATTAATGATACTATTCTCAAATCTTTAAGGGGGTTGAAGTCGGTTAAAGTCACTAGCAACTCGAACATGCCGCGCACCACCTGCAGGTCGTGTTCAGAATACCACCTCCCATTCTGTGTTCCATGAAGGAGCTCGCGGGTTGCAATGTGGAGGACTTGCGTTACGTAGGGGTTCCCTACCCCGAAAGAGAGATTCCGCCCTGTGGCTTTACAGGTTGCCATGCCCTGTTGCTTGTTGATATTGCGGACTCGGTGACTCGACTTGGGCCCTCAGCCTTTGAGGACTGCAGATCTTTGACAAAACTTGCCATCCCCCCCTCAGTAACAGGGAGACCGCATTCGTGGGTTGCAGCTCTTTGTCCAGTTTGGACATACCAAACAGTGTGACTGAAATTGGGGGGTGCCTTTTTCGGCTGCAGCTCTTTGACAAGTTTGACCGTCCCAGAGTCTGTGACATGCATAAAGGATTGCGCCTTTGGCGAATGCAGCGCTTTGAGGAGTTTGACAATTCCTGCCAGTGTGACATCTATTGGAAAGTATGCCTTTGCTGGCTGCAGCTCTTTGACCAGGTTGGACATCCCCAACTCAGTGACAGAAATCGGAGAGCACGCTTTTGATGGCTGCAGTTCTTTGACAAGTTTGACTATCCCTGAGACAGTGAGGAAAATCGGGCGGCATGCCTTTGATGGTTGTATTTCTTTGACAAACCTGCAGCTTCCAAAATCTTTTGGAGGTGCAGGCGCCTCGCAAAATGCGCGTTTTCCAGCCAAGAGACGTCGCACAGGAGGATTTTCTTTGACAAAAGTGGAAGATGCAGCATGGGAATGGGTTGGGAATGGGTTGCATCATGTTACATCCAGACCCCCTAAAGTTGGATGGTTGCTTTGGCATTGCATGGCACATGATGGCATTTTATCTGTTGCTCTTTCTTTTCTTTACAGCTTCAATGGTTCTGTTGTGCGAGAACTCTCTGGAGCTCAATGCGGCTGCAATTCCTGCCATATCCTGCCATGACAGATGCTGGGAAACTTGAAGTTGGCAACTGAAATCCCCATGGCTCCCATTTTCGTTGATGTTTTCTTCAGAAGAACTATGGTTTCCCGTTGCGTGCGCAATTTGTCCATGCTATCCACACCTATCCACCGACTTGGTATATGATGATGTGGATGACGGGGATTTTGGGGCCAGGGTACACCTCAGAAAGATGGGAAGACGACTTCGTTTTAACCGCAAGAATGATGCTTAAATGGTGGTAAAAGAAAACTAAGGATATCTAAGGATTACTAATTTTGTGAATTGTTTCTAATTACCCTGATCCATAGCCTTTTGGTCACCTTTGGTTTTAGGGGTTAGTTTTTTTTCCCGGGATGGACTTGTTTTTTTCAGAAATGATGTGGAACTGGATCTTGCTCTGTGGACAAACTTGATTTGCTTTAAGGGCATTGGGGTGCCAAGATCAGACCTTTTGATCGTAGCTCCAGATTGCCGCCGTTTTTTCCCCGCCAAGCTGCGGGATTCAGCCTGTGGCCATTGGCCTTTCGTGACGACGCCATGGCCATGAAAGTCACTGCAGAACTGATGAGTGGCGAGGTGATCGCCTTAGACGTGCCGTCAGAGATGAAAATCAAAGAGCTGAAGGAGGAACTGGAGGCTGCGGGTACTGGTTGGGACCAACAAAAAAAGATGTTTCCTGAAGTTTCGCTTAAGAGGGTGGTACTCGTGTCCTGTATGTAGTATTATGTAGTGGTATGTTTCAAGCTAGTTCTAGGACATGAGGAAACGGGGGGAAACAGTTCACATACAGTCTGACCTTGCTATGATGCCCAGGCTTTCAATCCATTAGAGGACGACGTCGCCAGGCTTTTCAGCACTGCGAGTATCATCGTTGGTGGGGAACAGCTGACTGATCCCGAGACGACAGTCTCAGAGACTCTTCCTCTGGATGGTGCCCATGTGCAGGTGGAGAAAAGTGACGTTTTTGTTGGGCCGCAGCTTCACTTGCCTTTATAAATCACTGTTCCGCAGAGTAATTTACTGGATTATTCCTGTTTGTTGGTTTCAAATTTTCCACCTTACCCGCGATGATCCCAGTTAAGTCATATCTTGAAGGAGGGGGATGAAACAACCCACCACTAAATAATTCATGCCGCGCGCACCCTACAGGTTGTGTTCGTCTCCATACCGGCCATTGTGTGTTCCAGCCTGCGGCAATCTGTTTGCAGTGTGAAGGAGTTGCATGTCATATGCATTCCTCCTACAGGAACATTGATTTGGCCACACGCCTTTCAGGGATGCCATTCCTTGTTGCGGCTTTTGATCCCGGACACCATGGCTCAAATCGGGGACTTTGCCTTCGAAGGCTGCAGCTCTTTGCAGAAGCTCTGCATTTTGGGATCTTCTATGATTAGGATCGGGAATCATGCCTTTGGCGGCTGCAGCTCTGTGACGAGGTTGGCCTTGCCTGACTCCGTGACACAGATTGGGGGGGGCGCCTTTTTCCGCTGCAGCTCTCTGACAACTTTGACCATCCCAGAGTCTGTGACATGCATAAAGGATAGCACCTTTGGCGGCTGCAGCTCTTTGAGGAGTTTGACAATTCCTGCCAGTGTGACGTCTATTGGAAACCATGCCTTTGCTGGTTGTAGCTCTTTGTCCAGTTTGGACATACCAAACGGTGTGGCTGAGATTGGGTACAACGCCTTTTTCGGCTGCAGCTCTCTGACAAGTTTGACCGTCCCAGAGTCTGTGACATGCATAAAGGATGGCACCTTTGGCGAATGCAGCGCTTTGAGGAGTTTGACAATTCCTGCCAGTGTGACGTCCATTGGAAACCATGCCTTTGCTGGTTGCAGCTCTTTGATCAGGTTGGACATACCAAACGGTGTGGCTGAGATTGGGTACAACGCCTTTTTCGGCTGCAGCTCTCTGACAACTTTGACCATCCCAGAGTCTGTGACATGCATAAAGGCCGGCTGCATCTCTTTGACCAGGTTGGACGTCCCCAACGCAGTGACAGAAATCGGAGTGAATGCGTTTCATGGTTGCAGTTCTTTGACAAGTTTGACCATCCCTGAGACAGTGAGGGAAATCGGGTCAAATGACAAGAAGAGACGTCCCACTCGAAGAGGAAGAGGTGGAAGACGCAGCCGTGCTGTGAATGAGGTGGAAGACGCAGCCGTACTGTGAATGTGTTGGAAAATGATGGAACCGAAAACCTTAGAGGTGGATGGTTTTTACCTCAACATGCATGACCTGGGCAGAGCACACGGTGAAGCTACATGAAGCAAACATTCCTGCCTAAAATTCTGTAGAGTATCCCGGCACACCTGTTGATAAACAGTTGCCAACTATGGGGGTAACTTGGTGAATGTTTGCCATTTTTTCTGGTTGATGGGCGCCGCACCCACACGTTGGCCAACCTCATCCAATCTCATGGAGCCCAAATTTCTGTTCTTCCTGGCTAGATCCCTTCCAGACCTTTCCATAAAATCTAACCTGGCAACCGATCCCCCATGGATTGTTCGTTGTCGGGGTTCCCTGTTTCAGGTTTGGCTACCAAAGGGCCTTAATTTGGTAGGTCTCCATTCATCGCCGAGGTCAAGGGGCTGAGCGATGAGATGCAGTCACAGCGGGGCAGCCTGTGGTGATTGATGAAGTGATAACTGACCCCACAAAGATCTGCCATACCCCTTTAGGCACGCCTGTAATTGTATTTGTTTATTCTGCTGCAGGTCTGTGAATTAGCAGTCTTTCGTTGATTCTTTGGTTCGGCCGGGGATCAGATTCCCACAAAACTTCGCCTCAACTTGGATCTTTCGTTTTTTTCGGGTAACATCCCACAATGTCCCACGAGAATGTGCCTTTAAGCAGCCGAAATCCTATACTTTAACGCTTTTAACCAGCCATGAATTTGTCCCGCAAATAGGGGTGACTTGAGCAACAGCAGGGTGATGCTCATCTCATAGGGTCCTGCGTTACGTGGATGAAACCGCGGTCTTGTTATGGTATGTTGCGGCCCCAGGAATATTCAGGTCTAAAGGAAAGGTTTAAGAGGGAAAACATTTTTTTTGTTTTACAAACATATGTACCCTCCGGTAATCAGTCACATGGCTTGCCGGAAATTTTCCATAGAGTCCGATGATTTTCCCAGCTGCAAACTTCCAGCCTGTTGGATTCCCCAGCCAGCCAGGTTTCATTACCAGCCTGTTGGCATCCCGACAGGTTGAGACGGGTGGACCAGATCGATAGCAAGCTTTGGGATTGGCGGCATCAGTTGGAGGAGGAGCTTCGTTCGCGGCTGGTGGAGGTGGCGCCTGAATAGCGTTTGAAGACATTGCTGTTGGTGGGTTAGCAAACTGGGACTCAACCACCAAAAAGGGAGCCCAACCAACAAGAACATGAAAACAGGATTTAGTTAACCATCAAAATTGGGGTTTAACTAGCTAAGAATTTCAGTAACCTTGGCGTTGGTTGATTGCTTTTGATTCCGACATTTTTAGGCGGGGATTATAACGTTGTTGTGGGATGTTGTGGGCATAACGAAGGGGTATATTGGGAATATAGCCTTGCATAATGAGACATAAAACAAACAAATTGATGGTAATATTCGCGAACTACCAATAATCACCGCCTGTGCCACAGGTGGAACAGTCACTGCAGCAACTGGGATCCGCACAACGCGTGGCCAAAGCGGCAGCCGAAGACGCGGTGGGGGTCCCAATGAATTTTTCCCAAGGTTTGCCCCAAAAATGGTTGCCAGAAATAGTTAATAGTAGTTAATAGTGGTCAATGATGATTGATAATGGTTATGATGAGATATTCAATGATTCAAAAAAGATATTTAATAGGAAATTTGGGATCCGACCAGAGAGCGTGCGGTTTGTCGACCACCATCCATCAAATTTAGCCTGATCCCCAGAGCCAAAATGAAATCATTTTAATATTCAAGAAACCTCATGAGTTCCAAAGTTCCGAAGTAAATGTTCGATCATCATAGTATTTACCAACTTCATGATCCTCCAAAAAAGTATTTACCATGGGCTCTCTAGATCGACCGTCCCATCCGAGGCCAAAAAGTTGAACATGCGACTGCTGAGGCAGCTGGGGACAGTTGGTTGATGATTGCAGGGGGTTGACTGCCTTTTTAGTATAATATACATATATAAATATGCACATATATATATACACATATGTATATAAATATATACATATTTATTTACATATATTGATACGTGTCTATATATATATAAACATATGCTTATACGTATATATATAGATAAATACACATATATTGACATACGTATATATAAATATATATATATATATACATATTTATATATAGACATTTGTATATGTGTAAATAGTTGTGTACACATATATATATACATTTAGATAGATATATATATATATATATACATATGTATATATATACATATGTATATATATATATATACATTTAGATATATATATATATATACATAGATAACCACATGATATCATTCGAAACTACGCACAAATTGAACACGATCATGATCAAGTAATAGGGGGCATCCACATTAGCCAACTTTTGTTTTTACGAGTTTTCCATTGTTGGCTGTTGATTTTGTTGCATCCCAAGCTCAGAAATATTAATCCGCCCCCCAGTAAAAAGACAAAATGAACACATCCACCACGTGGTTCTTGAGAGAACATGGAGAAACTAGCCAAAAATCCCAGGCGTTCTGGGTTGTGCAGGTGTGATTGCTTAAGGCCGCCCGGCACAGGTTATTGTGGTGTTTTGTGTGTACTGCGTGCCTTCCTGTTTGCCATCTTGGTGGCTCTCTGTTTTCTTCCATTGTCTCTAGACATGGGATACTTTGGACGGCAGCATGTTTTTCCCCCCTTGGAAGAATATGTTTTTCCAGTTGTACGTGATGTTTTCCATTTAAAAAAACCGTTTCCAGATGCGTCTTGTTTGAGTGGGATCTAGCTAATTTCAAGGATTGGAAGTGGCACACTGCATTTCAGCTATACCAAATGTAGATCTGTCCGCAAGATGGTAAACCTCAAATCCATCTGCGCCATGTGCCGCGCCATCCCGAAAGACTGGCAGGGCCATCCCCATGTACCAGTCATGATGCGATTTCCATTATCCCAGGGGTTTTACTTGGATTGTTTCGTCCACACTGCTGATGGGTTTTATCAGGTTTTAACTGCCCAAAACCCGTAATATCTACTGTGATTGATGGTTCTTTCTACTGCTCTATCATTTTGAATCGTGGTCCCAGTTTTGGTTATTACCGGCATTTACAGGCTATTAGCACCAAAACACCATCATTGGTGAAATCCAAAAATCTGCCGTGTCACCCTGGACGGAGGTTGGAGGGGCTTGCAGAGGAACACCATTCCCATGCTGAGGAGCACATGGGAGACTTTTTGGGCGAACCTCCACGCGATTTTTCTAGGGGTTGGAGCAACACTAGCCTGGGGAATGTGGGAGATTTAAAATGAATTTCGCCAACAATGGCCTGTTTAATTAGATACACATGAAGGTTGAGTCAGAAAGATGAGGGATAATCAAGAAACATGGGTTAATCAGCAAATAAGACGTATCAACCCCAGTTTGGGTGGCATATGAGTGAATTAAGCCACCCGAAATGATGTTGATCAACCAAAAGAGGATTAATGATTTGCTGTTGCTAGGATGGAACGCAACATACAGCAGACACTCGTGACATTTCACACAGTTTGGCTGTTTTGGCATGTGAATCAGCCCTTTTTGGGGGGGTAATAGAGGTTTATCACATGATATCAGATGTTCCAGTACCATGTATGGTGGTAAATCACTGCTTTTTCCCAGAAAGATGTACACTTGCCAACAGTCTTTTCCGAAAAAGGTTGATATGCTCATTCTCATTCTTTATAGACTGATGATCAAATCCATTGTGGTGGGTCGAACCCCCCATTTTCATTTGTTGGCAAAATCACCCTTTTTGTGGTTAAGTTTCCATGTGTATGGGTTCAAACCGAACTTTGGTTAATAATAACCACCATTCAATTTGGTTTCAATCCAAGTTTCCCATGTGTTCTCCAGGTTTTGCTGATACCCCTCATCAAAGAAACATCGGGTTCCAACCAGCTCAACCAGCTCCAAGCCGGATCTCAGCGGAATCTCGGAATGTCAGGATACCAATGGAAGCCTCGCTCAGTTGAATCTTCGCTTGGAGGAGCTTGAGGACCTTCGATCGGGGGTCGCGGCTTGGGATATCTTGGGATCCGGCTTTTTGGGGATGGTAAAGCTATATGTCATACACCAGCCTAATATGGATTGATGGTTGGAATTTCACCCATCTGGATTGATGGTAAGTCATTGAGATTAATTGAGATTGGAACAAACTGACCTTCATTCCCTCACTATTCCGACCTCTGAGATCCGGATTTGAAGGAAAGCCATGGGCTGCAACATGTCCATCATGACGAAGAGATCTACGCCCACGTGGAAAAGATCCGGGTCCGCGAGGTCGATCAATTTGATCACGGCCAAACCCTGTTCTCCCGAAGCCTGGAGTCATGATTAGATTGTGGGGAATCATTCACTGGAATCAATGGCATTAATTCAAGTTAGTGAAATATTGTATAGTTATATATAACTTACCCAGAAGATTGGGATGCTTAAGATTTGTTTACCAACCAAACATTGGGGAAAAGACCAGTGATAAGACTATGAATCATATGTGAATACTGTGAAGATTTCAAAATTGGGACACACCATCCAAACAGCAGCATGTGTTGTGTTGCAAAGCTGAGTCAGTTGATGTCATAATTGGGTTTGTCCACAAATAAGGCACCCCATTCCATTCCATGCTTGATCATCATGCTTCCGCGATGGTTGGTTTATGTTGGTTTTATATGCCCGTTTTATCCAAATGGCTGATTCCACTTGATGGTTCTCTTGCCAATCACCCATTTGAAATTGCTAGCTGTTTTTTCAACTGATATACCCTATTCTTAGTCTTCTTGAACACATGAAACGCAACCATTGGAGATGGATCCACACCTATGAATCATCTGACTGGTTGGATGAATAGCCCATGAACCCCAACGATTTTGATATGAACTGAGTTGACAGTTTTGTTTTGACCATGTCATATCGCCATGTTTCTTGATAAATTATAGTGACCTCATTGTAATGATGGTTTATAAATGTTTCTACGGGAATTCATCTCGCCGTATTTCAGTAAAATATTGCAACCCATATAGTAGCCACTATAAACCAGGATTAGCCAGTATTAACCACTATTAATCACTATAAAACAGCTCAATGAATCATTGGAAAATTTCCACAGATCGGTGCAGGCAGAGTGGCAGCTTCAGCAGACGACTTTGGAGGAGAGATTCCTGGAGCATAGCCTCTCAACACAGGCGCCGGATTTGTTTTTTTGATTAAGCCACTTGGATATGAACAAGATGCAGCCCGCGAACCCGAATGCTCACACGTATGTTAATGGTACAGATGTCGAAACACATATGCAGTCACGCAGAACACTAGTCTGCAATAGTTTATTTGAACAGTCTTGTGCATATTTCCCCTGTTGCCAGTCTGCAATGTGGAGTGGAAACTGTAGAGTGTGGAGTGTAAAGTGTAGAGTGTGGAGTGTGGAGTGTGGAGTGTAAAGTAAGGGGTGTGGAGTGTAAAGTGTGGAGTGGGGAGTGTAGAGAGTGTAAAGTGTAGAGTGTGGAGTGTGAAGTGTGGAGTGTAGAGTGTGTAAAGTGTAGAGTGTGGAGTGTGGAGTGGAAAGTGTAAAATGTAGAGTGTAAAGTGTAGAGTGTGTAGTGTGGAGTGTAAAGTGTAGAGTGTGGAGTGTGGAGTGTAGAGTGTGGAGTGTGGAGTGAGGAGTGTAAAGTGTAAAGTGTAAAGTGTGGAGTGCAAAGTGTAGAGTGTGGAGTGTAGAGTGTGGAGTGGAAAGTGTAGAGTGTGGAGTGTGGAGTGTGGAGTGTAAAGTGCAGAGTGTGGAGTGTAGAGTGTAAAGTGTAGAGTGTACAGTGTAGAGTGTAAAGTGTGGAGTGTAAAGTGTAGAGTGTGGAGTGTAGAGTGTGCAGTGAGGAGTGTAAAGTGTAAAGTATGGAGTGTAAAATGTGAAGTGTGGAGTGGGAAGTGGAGAGTATGTAAAGTGTAGAGTGTGGAGTGTGGAGTGTGGAGTGTAGAGTGTAGAGTGGAAAGTGTGGAGTGTGGCGTGAGGAGTGTGGTGTGTGTAGAGTGTAGAGTGTGGTGGAGTGTGGCGTGTAAAGTGAGGAGTGTGGAGTGTAAAGTGTGGAGTGTGGAGTGTGCAGTGGGTAAAGTGTAGAGTGTGGAGTGTGGAGTGTAAAGTGTAGAGTGTGGAGGGCGGAGCTGGGATTACTTCAGTCGTGAGTAACTGCTTTAAAACTGACTTGATAATGGACCATCACACAGTTACCAACTACTGAACTAATCGAAAGGCCCATCTAAGTGATGTTTTGTGGTTTTGGTGATTTTTTGTGTATTTTGCTTGGACAAATTAGCTTATTTTAGGGGGTTGTTGTGTGATTCTTTTGGTGATTCTGTGCTGATGATCCTCCCATTGAACGGCCGGGAGAACCCAGAAACCACGCCATATCCTGAAGGACTGGTTACATACCCAAGTTTGGGTTGTGATAAACTTCGTTCCTGAGGAGTTTGTATAATTTTATATACCCTTCTGATTGTTGGTGATGTGCCATTTCTGTTGTTTCTATTAGTTTCTATGATTGTATTCCCATTCCGTTTTGTCAACGGCCCAGTTCTGTTGACTATTTTCGTTGATTAAGAACTTAATAATGGATGCTTAATTAACAGCTTAAAATGATAATTAACCAGCAGTTATGAAAAACAATGGATGTTTGTTTATGATCCATTCGTTATTAACCAACAGTTTCCTTGCTTCAACATCCATTCGTTGCCGTCAGGGATTGCAACAAAAATTCGACGTGATGCAGCAGGCGGTGGTTGAAATCAATGGGATCAGCGGGTTTCGCCGGCTGCTTGACCGGTCCAAAAACCACGATTTTCATCTTGTTTCTCGGGAGTCTTTATACTCCCAGGCTTACTCCAATATATATATATATACATGTAATGACATGTACATAGTTATATATATATATATCTATATCATTATATAATGATGCTATATGTACGGATTTGTACAGATACGGTCAGAATCCAACTTTTAATGTCTAAAGATCCCCACTTCGATGGTTTGATCATTTCAACTCCAAGTGAAGCTTCATCTCAGTTAGATTTGGAGGTTTCCGAGGGGTGATGGGGGTACTACAGCTGGATCTCCAAAACCATGGGTTAGCCTTTACTTTGATGGTCGACCTGGGTGAGAACTGGGGCTAGCCCTACCTTAGGAAACCTCCATATGTGAGTTCCCAAGTTTCAAAAGCCATTTACATTTGGATTTGTCTTAAAAAAGGACCCCCCGACAAATCCCAGGGTTTATCATCGTCCCAAAAATTGCCATGATTGGGGGCCTCCGGTTTTAGGACACGTCCATTTTCCAGGTTCCACCCATTCCGAGTCAGGTTTTGTTTCATCAAAAAAAACAAAGGGCAGGTTTCCTGGTGTGATGAAGCCACCAACAGCGTCATTCCGTAAACGTGGGATGTTCCATCTCCATGATATTTCCATTAGGGTTGGTTTAAGACCCGAATTATTCGCAGCACTGGTCATGACTATCATCATTGGCCACAACTATGATCACTAACAGCGATATAGTGACAGTCATGATGTATTAATGCGATTAGTTATGCTATAGTGACTATAAAATGTTATGACTGTCACATTATGATCACTAACTATTATCACTAACAACGAGAATGCTACTAGTATCACTAACTTTCCGCAACTGGGGATCATAAAAATTCATCACCATGATCAACTCAATTTAGTGGGGAACTTTTTTGGTACCAGCGATCTAATCACTATGACCATCACTATACTACTACCACTATTATCAATTCATAGTCTAGTCAAGTTACTAGTGATTGTAGAATCACTATTATCACTATACATGACTATATATCACTATCACTATCACTATCACTATCACTATCACTATCACTATCACTATCACTATCACTATCACTATCACTATACATCACTATATATTACTATCACTAGAATTATTGGGATATATCACTATATATCACAATGATTCTAAATGGTTATCACTATAGTTATGACTAATATCACTAGTGATAACATTAACTATGAATTATTCCTATCTATTACTACTGATGTGAAATATCAATATATATATATGTATATATCACTATGATTTGGTAATATGATAGCCATTGACCAATCATTCATATCATGATATCTATTTGTACCCATTTATTATTTAGTAATATGATAGTCTACTATCACTAGAATTATTGGGATATATCACTATATATTACCTGGTTGGTGGTTTGGAAGATTTTTTATTTTCCCCAATAGTTGGGATGATGATCCAATCTGACGAGCATATTTTTCAGAGGGATTGAAACCACCTTCCAGTTACTAATTAATGATATTCTCACCTGTCTCATTGCCACTTCTCAGGAGTCCAGTGACATGCGCGCGCGCCTGGAAGTCCAGGAGGAGAAGCTGCGGTCCCGACTTTAGAACGCCGATCCGAGGTCATGGTGCGTCATGGGTGATGTAAACATGGCTATCTATATCTGTGGGTGATGAAAGCATGTCCATGTATACATCACCCATGATATGTCCATATAAAACCCGGTTGAACTGTGATTTCTGTGGTGTCAAACTCCAATTTTGGACAAAATCATCAAATCCACCCAGTTTTGTTGGGTTCAAACATGTTAAAACTCTCAAGTTACACCATCTGGTTGGTGGTTTGGAACATGAACGGATTATTTTCCTGTCAAAGGGAACACAGCGGTAGCACATGTAACAATGAACAATGTTACGGCCATCATGGCTCAAGCGCCCGCAAGAGGAAAACGGCTGCGCGCTGACTGCAATGCCTGAGTGAGGTTCGGTAA
>Ga0126342_10014463_pt1 | contig 13937 bp, 20 predicted proteins | sample Cyp1metagenome_FD_92528 | JGI IMG/M metagenome (GOLD analysis project Ga0126342, IMG submission 92528) | Coral microbial communities from Lord Howe Island, Old Settlement Bay, Australia - Cyphastrea 1 metagenome | ecosystem: Host-associated > Invertebrates > Cnidaria > Coral ...
AATGTTTTGGAAGGATTTCTTATTTGAAGAGCCCCCACGGGGGAAAACCACCCTTAGCCCCTCTCACGGACCGAAATAAACCTGCGGTGTGGGCGGCCACCCCACGCGAAGCGGGGTGAATATCCCTGAATGTTTGCCCTCAATGTCCGCCTGGCTACGCCTTACGAAAATGATGTTTGGATGATGTTTTTTCCGCACCTCTGCGCGCCTCAAGGCCCATTTGGACCAGACCTGGCCCCAAAACGGCTCCAACAGTGCGGGCATGTTGCCACCAAAATCTTGCAACATGCGTGGTTTGTATTAAGGGAATTATAGGTATATATACATGTACATTTATTTATTTATTTAGTTATTTATTTATTTATATATATATATATTAGATATTATATATATATACACATATGTATGTATATTATGCCATATATATATCAATGGCCGAAATGGATTCTGATCATATGTTAGAACATGTTCCCCCAAGCCACATTGCTAGACACCAGGAGGATCATCAACACGTTTGGTGAAGCTTCAATAGTGCCAGCGTGGGTGGCTAAAGAACTCGAGCCATACCATTGGTCAACAACTACAGTGAATGTGAGTGCGGACGTTCATCCTAGGGTCTGGGACAAGTTCAAGGTTTTCCGAATCCTTGGTCATCTGTGTGTAGAAACGGAACCTGAAAGCTTGGGTTCCAGTTCCATAATTTCTCCCTCCAGTCACTATTTCAGGTCACCTGATCAACTTCAATCGAGGGACTGGCTTCCTCAGAAGATTGAGGTACTCATGAGTCCCTTTGCTGATCACCCCCCTAGTTACTTAAAAATCCCATCTTTACTGTAACTCCCACAATATCTTCACTTGTAGGTCATATCATGTTCTGGTCTTACTTCAAAATATTCCACAAGTCCCAATCTCAGAAAAAAAACAGTCCATCTTAAAATAAGGGACCCAAAAACATTGGGTTTCAAGTTTCTAAAATGGTCAGCCGTGACGATGATTTCGAAGCCCGAACCTGGTAGACCTGGACCTTCAGTCCTTCGGCATCGCCCAGGATCCACTTCTTCACCACCAGACCCACCTCGGCAGAGAGATCAGAAACGAGGCATTTTGAAGGGCCAAAATCACCGGTGGATTCTGCAAAAAATCTGCCAAAATCATCATCAAAATGTTGAGATTCTTGACAGAGGTTGAGATGTTCAAGATGTTCGTATTGACTTCAGGTCCGTGAGAACTCAATCAACTGGATGAACTGGATGGGCAGCCGGCATTCGGTGTAATGGGCTTCTGTTTTGACCACTTTCAGGAGAAAAGGGAACTACTGCAGGCGTCGCAGTTTCTTTCAGAGATCTGATCCATCTAGAAAACCACCACGTCAGGCTGTCCGAGCGCCAAAATCCTAGAATTGGAACGCCAAAATTGTTCAAAATGCGTAGAAATTGTGACACCCTTCTAAATGTTGTATCTAAATCTACATTTTACTCCAACCAATTGCCGAACAGCTGTAGCTTTAGTCAATTTGAACCTGCAATCTGTCCTAATCTCCAATTTCCTCCAAGCTGTTGGAGTCCCATGGCGACCCGACGCACTCGTGCGCAGCAGCGATTCTCAAATCCTTCTCGCTCAACTTGTTCTGATCGGAGTGGGTCGGAGTGGCACTGGCACTAAGTCGAACACAGGGATTCTGGCAGCTAATTTTCACCTAATAGAGCAAGGCAGTGATGAACCCAGCAAATATGCTTTCAACATCTTTGAAGCATTGAATTTCTGGTGAATAAAATGCTATGTCAATTTTTCAGCTCAGAAATAGATGAACCCACCAAAAATCAGCATTTGTTGTTGAAAACTGAGGGCTGAGGGCATCAAGGCCATCAGGGTGAGGGATTCGACTTCAGAATACTGGGATTAAAAAAAAACGATGAGAATAACAAAAGACAGAAAACATGAATGTAATGTTTGGATATGTTTGGAACAAACTTTTGTATCTAAGTATTAAACCGACTTAACTCTGCAAGAATCTCTCAGCACGATTTTTGCACGTTGGCCATACGGTTTTGGCCCACTTTGTGGCCGGAGTTTCTATGAAGCTCAACCGGCTTCATCAGATCTGGTTGCTCAATTCCAACCATATTGGTGCAGGTGGCACAACAGGTGTTCTGCTTTTACTGAGTGATACCGTTCATTTAAGAAACCCACATGATCCCACATGCAAGGGATGCTTGTCATCCCGTCATTTCGTGGTGGCGCTGGTTTTTCCGGCCCTGCGCATTCCGTAGAACAGGAAATAGGTTGCACAGCCGATTCCTGCCGGGCTCAGCATGTTGGTTGATGTCCCCAAACTCCCACCATGGAAAATGGCAAACTTGGTATGGGAAATAGCCTCTGTTTATTTGGAGACCCAGCGGGTGTGGTTCTCAGCTGGTTCTCAGCTGGTTCTCAAGATTGCGAGAAAACAAAAAACGCCTTTGAATTGGAACCCAATCATTACAGGGATGGAATCTCGGATGGAATGTGTGACTTCTTTCCCTTTGGGAGCCTGAAACAGATAGACTATCCCCCTACAAAGTGCATTCACACACCAACCCATTGGTTTCCATACTCAAATGCATCACTAACCGGTGAAGTTGCAGGGGTGTCCAAGTGTTCCCAATCTCTTTAGGACGCAGACATCTCATATGCTTTAAGTTTAAGCCTCTTGTGATGGCGCTCCCTTGTCCCAATCGTTTTCAAGCCAAGGCGCCAAAGCCCTTGGTTGGATCAGTCATACCTGGAGCCATCATCAGAGATGAGGCGGGAAAAGATGGCAATTTCATGGGATATCTGGCTGATGTTACCATCAAAAAGCAGGGATATGATTCATATGATGACCAAGAAACAGTAACAACCTCTTCAGTCATCCAAGTCTTCCGTCCAGTTCTCCCAAATCATCTTCCCTTGCTGCCATTACTTGGTAGCGGAGAACCCCATCCCCAAGTGATGAACGGGCGAACGCCCGGACTTGCTGAAGTTTCGCCTCCTGGAACTACTAAGAGTTCGTAGATCATTTCAAAAAAAAAGTGGTTTCCCACATCCATGTAAGTTCACCCCAAGGTATTTCAACAAAACACTTGAAAAGTCAACTGCACCTTCCACCGGTGCTGAAGACCTTACAGGTGGCTGTGGCCAAGACACAGGTTGCAGCAGCTGAAATCCAACCAGCCAAAGCCTCGCATGGAAAGTTAGTACAGCAACAGGATCCGCCCCCAATGTTACCTTTTTTGATGGGTGGTACAAATCATCAATTTACATGATTTACATGGGGTGGTTTATGGAATTGCTTTACTAACAATGAATCGATTTCCCCAAGAAAATATTATTTATGAAATAACGGGTATAACATGCAGGAATGCATCCATAGCCCCTCGACAGCAGGTTGCACGTTCGCCAATCAATGGTTGTCTTCTGACTCTTCGGGTCGTGGATGTTGCGGCCAGCATTACAGTGGTCATTGGAGAATTGAAAGCCAAATCGCTATGACTCATTTGCGGGGCGCCAATTTGTCAATGATCACTCTTGGCGGGAAAGTCCTAATCAACCTGGGTTTAGTCTCACATTAAATACCCCATTACATCCATTATGTGGCCACTATGTCCCCATTATATCCCCATTATGTATATCCCCACTATGTCTCTATCATCATTTGGGTTGCATATCCCAGTGTACTCCTTCTGTATCCCTAAAGAAGAATCCACTTTCTACGGGCTTCGTCCAGAAACATCGCTGCCCTTCAAACGCAGCAGATCCTTCGGCGCCACCTGAGTCACTGCGTCAAAAACCTGGTTGACCTGGTTGGTTCTATGAGTTCTATTGGTCTATTCAAAGCATTTCATAGCTATTCAAATAATGCAGTAGTGATCCCTTCTATAGGTCGGTAGAAACCCAATATGAACAAATAAACCAATGAGTGTCTGACACTGCTCAAATCGTTAAAAATCTGAAAGGTCTAGCCTCTGCTAGCTAATCTTGCATGACAACGTGACAATGGAAGAGTAGCCACCTCGCCTCAAGACTGACCCACCATTTTTGGCCTTGGGGTTTAGCCACAAAGAATCACAGGTATCCAGGAAGGTAAGGTGTTAGCCTTCAAACAACGGTCCTAGTGCGGCAAGGTGTGTCTATTTGACAGATGTTGTCCTACTCCAAAGATCGGCGTATTAGCCTCTGGCAGACTAGCATCACTATGGAAAATCACCATTTCGAATAGGTAAATCAAGTAAATCAACGAACTCAATGGCCATCTAAATGGCCATGTTCCAGTTCGCAAACTGTTAGTTTACCAGTTGGCATTGGCTGGTGGACCCATACCCCACCAACCAACTGAGGTCAGCCGACCACTGCGGGCAGCACGGCCTGGACGATGTGACAATGGGATGTCAATGGAGAACAACTACCAACCCATGGGATAATATATATATATATGTATATATATATATATTATTATACTATGTGTATATATATAGTATAATAATAATTAATATATATATATATATATATATAATGTGTATATGTAACGTATATGTATATCATATATTCATATTATATATATATATATATTCTATATGAGGAATATATGATATATTGATGGATATTATGGGTATCAATGGTAATTATTGATCATATAGGTTCGTTCTGATGATATGGGTGTGTTCGAAATTGTAGGGCAAAGCCACCCCAAATCCACTGGTTCATCATGATTTGATCCAAAATGGTCATGAATTGGCTGCAGACGCCGTAGACCCTCTTTCAGACACACCCACTTGGAGACTGACTTACCGTTTCTAGTCTTGAACCATACGGACCGTGCGAGTTGCTGTACAGTAACCCCAAAAAAGATAGAAGAGCTATTTGCCCAAGGATTTGACTTGTCTACCTTTTTAGGGGCCATATCCATATGCTTTATCAATGAGCAATGCCAGCAGAGGAAGATCAGCGAACTTGGGACCACTTAGGCCATGTCCTACCGGACTGTTCATCGATGTCAAAATTGTCAAAATGTCAAGGTCTGTCTGGAGACGTACAGTTGAGACACGTTGAGACCTTAGTCATAGGGATTATTAACATTTATAAACCCCTTTCCAGAAAAAAATCAGCATTCTATGTTGATTCTTGTCACCAACTTCCATGAGTGATCTGTTCACTTGAGGAGTTGGCAGCTGGGAAAATTCTGCAACCAAAGCACTGCCAGCACCGTTGAGGATAAGACCGCCTCACATGATCCACGTAAAAGAGTTGAGAGTGAGGTGCAAATGATCTTGGAGTACCACTTCAAGTGCTCAAAAACTAAATTGCAGCTTCATCGAAATTCTTGGTCAAAAGCGAATCCTGAGACTTCCACTATCCCAATTCCAACCTCCAAAGTTGCCATAGAAACTCTTCCCACTCTTCCCCCGGAGATCGGCCTTCGGAGTGGGTTCCAACAGGGTGGCGATGAAGGGAAAACCCAGGCACATTGTGACGAAGCCGCAGACCAGCCCCATCATCCTATAGCAGCACGCCCAACGAGGTCATCGTGATGACCAACATCCAACAACACTCGAGCAATAGCTATGGCAGCTATGGAAAATGACCGGAAAAACCCATTGACTTCGATGATTTACCTATGAAAAATGGGTGATGTTCCATGGTGATGTGAAAAATTACCGAACGGTAAAGGGGTTTCGACTGTTCCTCTCCTGGGAATGGAGCATGAAGTGCATGAACTGGTTGTTTTGGTGTGATGCTTCACTCTGGCACAAATCAAAGTTCATGAACAACCAAAGTGCCTGGTTCTATAACGAGATAGGTAAATGATACCAAAACCAAAGAGAGGTAAAAAAAATATGAATCTTCAGCCAAGACTCGGAGAAGAAGCCCCTTGGCTCACCAAGAACCGGAGAAGTTTGGAACGGAACAGTTTGACCATCTCACGAGTGTGGGAGATTCATCTCCAGCAAAAGATGATACCCAAAAACCTGGAAAAAAAACCTGGAAATGCCTAGAATAGAAGCCTCAAAACCAGATCCAACTGGCCAACAATGACCACCAGGAGGTCTGGCAATTTGTCCATCCAGTTTTTTTTTCGGTCAAAATTCCGAATGGCTTGGAAGAATTGCCAGCCGGACAAGATTGAAGCACCCAAAATGTGGAAGTTTTCTGACAAAGAGTCAGGTTGTACTTGAAATATCTTAAAATTATGATCTCTGGGTGTCCAATGTGGTCGCATGACCTCAAATGTGTGTTCCACGACCATTTTTCTACTGCCCGTCACCATCAAGCGGAGGGGGACACTTAAATCTTCCGAGCCTCACCAAAGAATGGATCTAAACAAGATGCAATCCCTGATTCGCAACATGTTCTTGTCACCCGGGGTAAAACCTAGTCCTGTAAGTCTGTAAGTCTAGCGAGATAATTCCAGCAAAAAATGTGCTACGGTGCCACGTCCCTTTTCCAGGCGAGTTGTCCAAACTTTGTCGTCGCTATTGGTTCACGAGATTTTCCATGTGCCATAACAATCCCTAGCAGCTAGCAAACCAGTCACCAGAACCCCAAAGAACCCTTCAGCAATCAATGGTCTTGGCCACTGCTCCGGCGATTTGTCTGAAAATAATATGGTCAAAAAAAACATTGTTTCTCATCATTTTCTCATCACATCGACTAGGTTGGGGCATCCCCCTTTTTGGGCAACTCCAAATTCACATGGTTGGTCAATTCTATCCAATTCTGTCCCCTTTCCCCAAATTCAGTAGGTTCAATCCCCGCTTTTTATGGTTAAATCCCCATGGTCAGTTTTGCTCCAAAATCATCGCAGTGAATGCAGCTACGGGGCCGATCATCCCTGCCAGCATGGACCGGGTCAGCGATCCGCCCACGGGTGCACTACCTCCCATGCCAGAGGCAATACCTTGCGTCCAAGAGCTGCTGGGACTCGATGATGATTTGAACGAAAATATACGAAAATCTATGGTTGAAACAGTTGAAACCATGGTTTTTAGGGTCAAATAGAGGGCTGGCAGATTTTGCCATCAGGAGAGGTCAGGAACCAAACTTCAGCAGAGGGACGGATTGTTGTTGCCGCAGGATCTGGTCAACTTGAAGCAGATACGAAATATGCAGTTCTTAAATTATTTACAAATGCTATAGATTGCTATAGATAAAAAGGCTATATAGTAATTTGGACCTTTTCGTGCTTCCATCCATCTTCAAATGGGCATCAAGCCCATCCGTCAGCCCTGTGAACCACGCCCAGGTGAGTGCAGTCAATGCCTCACAGAACGCCGCGCCATATCCACTATGCTCAGCAGGCAAGCGCACGACGTCCGAAACGCCAATTGCAGCTGCACCTGACAATGGCAACATCCATCCTGCTGATACCCTATGCCACTGCGATGCTCCACCAAAAACCAGAAAATGTCAGGATAGCCCTGCACAGCTGCAGTCATTAATAGAACTAGCCCACGATCACGGTTTCCAGCACCAGCCTCAACCAGGAAGCGGACAATGTCGAGATGGCCCTCATAGACTGCAATCAACAAGGGCATTGAACCACCATCCGAGGTCTTCTCTTTATCAGCGCCGGCCTCAACCAGGAAGCAGACAATGTCGAGATGGCCCTCATAGACTGCAATCAACAAAGGCGTTGAACCACCATCCGAGGTCTTCTCTTTATCAGCGCCGGCCTCAAGCAGGAAGCGGACAATGTCGAGATGGCCCTGTCGGACTGCCATCAACAAGGGCGTTAAACCAGCAGCGGAGGTTTCCTCTTTATCGGCGCCGGCCTCAATCAGGAAGCGGACAATGTCAAGATGGCCCTGTTGGACTGCCATCAACAAGGGCGTTGAACCACCATCCGAGGTTTTCTCTTTATCAGCGCCGGCCTCGAGCAGGAAGCGGACAATGTCGAGATGGCCCTGTTGGACTGCCAGCAGCAAGGGCTTTAAACCAGCAGCGGAGGTTTCCTCTTTATCGGCGCCGGCCTCAATCAGGAAGCGGACAATGTCAAGATGGCCCTGTTGGATTGCCATCAACAAGGGCGTTAAACCAGCATACGAGGTTTTCTCTTTATCAGCGCCGGCCTCAACCAGGAAGCGGACAATGTCAAGATGGGCCTGTTGGACTGCAATCAACAAAGGAGTTGAACCACCATCCGAGGTTTTCTCTTTATTCGTGCCGGCCTCAACCAGGAAGCAGACAATGTCGAGATGGCCCTGGTGGACTGCCAGCAACAAGGGCGTAAGGCCACGATCTGAGGCTTTCTCTTTATCTGCTCCGGCGTCAAGCAGGAAGCGGACAATGTGGAGATGGCCCTGTTGGATTGCCATCAACAAGGGCGTTAAACTTAAACCAGCATACGAGGTTTTCTCTTTATCAGCGCCGGCCTCAACCAGGAAGCGGACAATGTCCAGATGGGCCTGTTGGACTGCAATCAACAAGGGCGTTGAACCACCATCCGAGGTTTTCTCTTTATTCGTGCCGGCCTCAAGCAGGAAGCGGACTATGCCGAGATGGCCCTGGTGGACTGCCAGCAACAAGGGCGTAAGGCCACGATCTGAGGCTTTCTCTTTATCCGCGCCGGCATCAACCAGAAATTGCACAACGTCCATATGACCACCGGCGCTTGCAAAATGCAAAGGCGTTATCCTGTCAGCTTCTGTTTGTGGATCTGTTTCTGCACCTGCCTCAAGCAACAGCTTCACAGGATTCAAATGCCCGTTTCTCGCAGCAGCATGCAAGGGTGTGTTGCCATTTTCGTCTGCCGCGTTGGGATCTTGCGGGCTTTGGAGCAACTGTTCAAGCACGTTGCAGTCGTTGTCCCTGGCTGCAGAGATTATCTTTTCTCTTTGCTCAGCATCAGGCAGCAACGCTTCCACGAGCAAAAGCTGGATCTTTGCAGGAGCCAAGGCGAACACATCATCATCCTGGATCCTAGAGCCATCTTCAGAGAAGAGTCTCTGCCTGAATCTGGAGACCGCGACATGGGCAGCCAAGCAGTGCTTCAGCGTCTTTGCTGATTTGCCTTCAAAATCATCTGCCTCAAGGACTAGCAGCGTCTCGCCTGACAAGACTGAGCACACCTCCATGGCAGCATCAACTGAATGCGGACTGCCGGAGGCTACATCTGGCACTATCTGAGACTTTCTGACAGGTTCAACAGGTTCAAAAGAAGAAAAAGATGGAGCTAATGGATGCGAAAGGAGACTCAGCTGTGAAAAGCTTGGATGGTATCCCAACAGCAGCAGCTATCAGAAATCGCTTTTGATCATTGCTTGCAGCTGAGCACATGCACTGACTTTCCGCTGCACCAGAAGCTTCCTGAACCTGACCTGGGCACTGCACAGAAACCTTCCAGAACCTGACAACTTCCGGAACCTGATGTGGGAACCACACCACCTGAGCTGCAAACCGCCCCGGAACCTGACCCGGGAGCTGCACTGGAGCACACCGGAGCTTATCTGATGACCCCATTGGCCCAACTTCGCGTGTCCTCATGGCAGGCCTTTGCTCAATTTGCACTGGTTTTTCATCGCAGCACAGCACAGGCATTGCAGCATGGAACTTCATCAGTAACTTCATCCACAATCCTGGGACACTCATGAACCAACATGAACCAACAATATCAACCATGGGTGCAAATCGCCAACAAAATCAGACAACTTCGTTGCATCAGATGAGTACCCCAACCAGTGGCCTTGTCGCCAGACAATTGGACCATGATCTGCCAGATGTTGGATATCACTCGGTTTCGCACACGCACAATTTGGCGTAGACATTCGCAAATGCAACAACTTCGCGAAAATTGTCACCTACGCACCAAAACATACTTGTATATTCTGTCAACCATCCTCAACCACTTGGGAACCTTTGAATGACAAACCATGAAACCGCCTGCTACCTATTGATATCATGGACCAGTCAAGGACTTTGTTCCTGAGTCTTGTCATTCCCACACACGTTGGATTGGCAACTAGTGGCACAACACCTATCCAACCAACACAAACTTGTAGGCCACGCACCAAATTCTGAAGCAAATTTCAACATTCAGCGTCCCCAAGGACCACAACCTTTTCTTCCAGAAAAATATGTTTTTTGAACGAAAATTGCCAGGAATCACTATCACTAGAACCATTGCCTACAAAAAGAACAAAGAAATCACGGCGCACTAAACCCCTGCCATGTCACAGGCAAATCCCTGTCCGGCCATCTCTCGGGAGGGTCTACTGCCACCTGGTGCGGGTCGTTCAGCCTGACCGAGACGCCATGTGGACCCATTGGGGGAATGAAAGTGGGCATCTTTGAGATTAGTTAGTTAAAGTGGTGACTAGATGACTAGATAGAATATGTTTAATACCACATGACCACATGCTATAAAATGGAGAGAGAGAGAGAGAAAGAGAGAGAGAGAGAGAATGTGTGTGTGTGTGCGTGTCTGTGTCTGTGTCTGTGTCTGCGTGTGTGTAGTGTATGTTTTAAGTTTTTATAGTCTGTCGGTCATTGGTCATATCCCAGTCTATTTGTGGATGGAATCCCCTATCAGTCGATTCCCCTATGCAGATTGGCACGGCAAAAAATTGGGGAATGAGCCACAACAACGAAGATATGCTATAAATAGTGGGGTTTTGTCCATGTCACGATCGGAGGTACACTGATCCAGATAGCTTCACCTGCTGGAAAAACAACACCATGAAATCCTCTACTTCCGCGATAGTTTGAGACACACCCGTATGAGTGACATTCCAAAGTCGCACAACCGAAAACATACGTACCCTTCCTCGGAGATATGACCAGGATGATCAGACCGCCCATCAACAAGATGGTCACGATACATCTTGCAACAATAGAACCAGGACCGAAACTGGCCATGATGTATGCTGCAAAATGGTTAACATGTTCACCTCTTGGCCCTTGCAAATGATTGCGTCCTGAGCAAAATCGACACCTTGGATCAAGGGTCCCAGATAAAACACGGTGCAAAGACAAGGACACTGGAACCATTTGCTGAATCCAATTGGAATTATCACGACCTGAATGAAACATAGAAAACCACCCCAGGTCTTGTTGTGAAAATAAACTCTGGCACTGTCAATCCAGACAAAGTCCAAAACTTCACAAACCAGGAAGGAAAAACAACACATTCCCTCCGGGAATCAAACGCGGCGTGCCGGAAAATGCCCCATTTAGTTCGACGTTTTTCCCAGGTATACACCTCCATTTGGTTCGGGATTTCCCGCCAGCCTCGTTTGATTCCGAGAGGACATATCCCATTAGATATCCCACTTAAGTATCCATTATCCTAGCATCCATTAACCCATTCAGATACCCATTAATTAACGTGAATTAACCCCATCAATACGTCATAGCATCCCAACTTCTCCCATTTCCAAACCCCCATCATTTGGGAAACCCAGATGGAGACCTCCACCGAAATGATGGCCAGGTAGTCCACAAAGGCGAAGGCCACCGCCGACCTCGGGATGACCCATAAAATGGGTATGAACCATAGATGCTGCACATAAGTTGCTACAAAAAAATGTGGCATGTATATCTATCTATTATGTATGTATGTATGTATGTATGTCTGTCTGTATGTATGTATGTCTGTATGTCTGTCTGTCTGTCTGTATGTCTGTCTGTCTGCATGTATGTATGTCTGTCTGTATGTCTGTCTGTCTGTATGTATGTATGTCTGTCTGTATGTCTGTCTGTCTGTCTGTATGTATGTATGTCTGTCTGTATGTCTGTCTGTCTGTATGTATGTATGTCTGTCTGTCTGTATGTCTGTCTGTCTGTATGTATGTATGTATGTCTGTCTGTATGTCTGTCTGTCTGTATGTATGTCTGTCTGTCTGTCTGTCTGTCTGTCCGTCCATCCGTCCGTCGGTCTGTCGGTCTGTCGGTCTGTCGGTCTGTCGGTCTGTCTGTCTGTCTGTCTGTCTGTATGTATGTATGTATGTATGTATGTATACAATAAATATATAGATATATACACAATAAATATACATATATGTGTGTGTAAGTACATATATCTTCGTATTGCATATACATACGTTGTACTTGTCTGTAGATCTATCCACGAAGCTGAGCCACAGAATGGCCATAGGCCAGCCACCAAGACGAGCCACGGTCGCATCCTTGGGGGTGGGTCATGGGGTACAGCTGGACCCAACTGGAATTCGTCATGATAATTGTGCAACTGAAACCTTTCATGTGTCATTCCTGGTGCTGATGATTTTGACCTACCCATTTCGTGTTTGTGTGTTTTTGGAGCAAGGAAATCAATAGTTGGTACATTCGCCCTGCTTGGACGCGCATATCTACTTGATAGATGGTTTTTGGTGTAGGGCTGATACTGAAGGTTTGGGATCTTAGGAGTTGCTAATACATGTTGAGCTCACGTTTGTTGTCCTTTTCCAGGCCAAGTGCAAGAGACATCACAATGCCAAGTAGAATGCCTGCTGAAAACAATCATGTATGGCTTCCCATGCTCGTCCAACCTGATACACATGTTCATGAACGACACTTTGATTCTCCAAGGTTTCAGTTACGAACATGTCCCTGTGCTTTCCTGCAGTCATCATCCTCATCAGGAGATCTTTTTCCAATTCTGGCATTGTCATCATTCTTGGTTAGTAGACATGACCAAAATCTCATGACCCAAATCTTTGCTCTTTGGGTCTCTGCGAAGTTCTTCCTGATCCATGTGGATTTCATCCGTCCAAGACTCTATTGGCATCTCCCATGGCCACTGATGCACCCAGCTGGTTAGATCAGCCTGCGGCATCCCCGAACGGCCGTTGGATCATGGTAACCCAAAAAAAAAGATCGAAAAGCAATGTTTGACTATTAGCGCAAGATTTTTACATGTTTCAACCTTTTTGGGATTTCTATTGGTATCCTTCCCATTCATTTTCGGGGGTCGCTGGCGTCGCTGGCGTCGCTGTCTCACCTGGAGGTTCCCAGTGATGTGCAGCTCGGAGCCAGGTGGCGGCAAGCCCACCACATCGCCTTGATACCTGGAGACCCTCTCGACCCCTTCACCCATTGTGGGGCCGTAATCTGACCTGTGAAAAGCAGAACATCTCTATAGTTGATTATAGTTGAACATCGAAATGATCTAAGTTTTTCACATTTGTTATTTTTTTCTCCGTTGCTTGCCAGATTGTCTTCCCGGGGGCAAGAGTTTTTCTTGCACGACAAATCGTGGCCTTATTTCCGAACTTCCAGAGGTTTCCCGTATCTTTTCTTTGAACAATCTACAATCGAGTGACTGGGTCACCATGCTACGCTGAGGTTTCCTAACTCAAGACTGGAAACAACTTTGAGTCGCTGGTTCTTCAGGAATCCAAGTAGAAAGTTCCGTTTTCCATCAGACATTCCCAACTTGTGGCTGGAAGCCACATGGCATGATGCTGGATGCCCACTTGCAATGTAGCTCTGCTTTCCTACATGCCTCTGCAAGTTCTCAGGGTGGCTTCAACCCATCCCAAGATGGACAAGATCGTCTTGAAAAAATGAAACCACCACTTTATCAGACGCGCTGGCACAGACATAAAAATGAAAATCAAACCACAAACCAGATTCATTGGCATTCACTAGTTGTTATATACCCCTGATTTGTTAATACCCCTAATTATACCCCATTTGTTGTCGGAAAAAACACATGTCGTTTTGATGAACCCTCCATGAAGCCGCCAATCCTCACATGCCCTGGGCACTGTCGCACATAAGAAACTCCCGCACCCACGGCTGTGGCCGCGATCACCTTCACACTGGAACAAGCGCACAGAAGATGTGTGATAGATCATCGATGTGGATATATATATATATGTACATATATATATATATATATATATATATATATATATATATATATATATATATATATATATATATATATATATATATATATATATATATATATATATATATAT
>Ga0126342_10014464_pt1 | contig 13937 bp, 12 predicted proteins | sample Cyp1metagenome_FD_92528 | JGI IMG/M metagenome (GOLD analysis project Ga0126342, IMG submission 92528) | Coral microbial communities from Lord Howe Island, Old Settlement Bay, Australia - Cyphastrea 1 metagenome | ecosystem: Host-associated > Invertebrates > Cnidaria > Coral ...
ACACTCCACACTCCACACTCCACACTCCACACTCCACACTCCACACTCCACACTCCCCACTCCCCACTCCCCACTCCCCACTCCCCGCTCCCCGCTCCCCACTCCGCACTCCGCACTCCGCACTCCGCACTCCCCACTCCCCACTCCCCACTCTCCACTCCACTCCACTCCACTCCACTCCACTCCACTCCACTCCACACTCCACCACACCACAACTACACAAAAACAACCACAACCACATTACACCACACTAGTTGCACTAATTACATTACACTACACTACACTCCACTACGCTCCACTACACTACACTACATTCAAATACACTACACTACGCTACACTACACTACACTGATTACAACTACAGATGCAACTCAACTACAACTACAACTACAACTACACTAGATTACACTACACCCAATTGCACTACACTACGCTACACTCAATTACACTACAGCTGCAACTACCACTGCAACTACAACTACAACATACTACAACTACAACTACAACTTACTACACTAATTACATCACACTACACTAATTACATTACATTACATTACGCTACTCTACACTACATTCCACTACAATTCACTACGCTAACTACAGCTACAACTACGCTAATTTACACTACACTACACTACCCTACATTACGTTACATTACATTACGCTACACTCACCACACCGCCACAAATGCAACTGCAACTGCACTACACTAATTGCACTACAGCACAGCTACAACTCTCCTATAGGCTCCCTATTTTTGAATCTTCTGCCACCGCCTTGTGCGGTACTACTGGTAGTTTGGGTATAAATATATCCCATTAAGTCACCATTAAATCGCCATTAAATCCCAATTAAATCACCATAAAATCACAATTAAATCACCATTAAACCACCATTAGACCACCATTAAATCACCATTAAATCACCAGTAAATCAAAATTAAATCACCAATAAATCCAGCTTAAATCACCATTAAATCGCCAGGAAATCACAATGAAAGTTCATTCGCCTTTAAATCGCAATTAAATCACCGTTAAATCACAATTAAATTACATTAAATCACCATTAAATCATGATTAAACCACCATTAAATCATGATTAAACCACCATTAAATCACCATTAAATCACCATTGAGTCACCATTAAACCACCATTAAATCCCATTCAATCACAAATAAATCATGATTAAATCACCATTGAACCACTATTAATTTACCAACTTTCAATCGCCACGAAATCATCATTAAATCATCATTCAATCTCATTAAATCCCCTTAAATCACCTTTTCACCAAACTTCCTGGGCTCCTCCAAAGCTGGACGAGCGTTGGAGGTTTCTGGACTTCGATTGTGGCATCCCGGGGCTCAGAGCAGATGCTTGGCTCAGCCAAGGTGGGAGACCTATCAGCCGTTAAGAATTGTTATATAATTAGGCTTAATTCTTGTGAATTAATAGCTAAAAATGATGGTGAAAAATGGATGGCTAATAATTTTTGTTGGCAACTATAACAATTAATGATGATGGTTGATGATAAAATATAATAGCTACCATGAATGGGGGAATGGGGAATATCCCACCCATAAAATGGTGATGTCAGGTCATGATGTAGGGATGGTTTATGACATTGGGTGTGCCACATTACTCCTTGGTCACTTGTTACAAAATAGCTTTGGAAAATGGATGAACATGGATGAACGCTTGCCCATTATTAGATAATGTATGGTGCTTTTCTATGTAGCTAATCATAAGAAGTTCGTAGCCAGGAGGCGTCAACCTGTTCCGAGTCCAAGCACAGGCCTGAACGGGCCCCCCCCAGGAAATACGCAACCCTCCACAAGTCCGCGGTCAAAGAATCAGGGTTGCGAATATGTTCAGCTTCAACATATTTCAACATCACAGTTTTTTCTGGATAAATCATGATTTTAAATCCTATGAAATCCGGATAATTACATTCCCATTTTGACACCAGTGGTCCGTCCACCCTAGGAGACGCTTCTCCTCTTCTGCCTGGCCACCCCGGTGCAGTGCTACTGTGGGCGTCGCTTCCACCGCGCCGCCAAGCGCGCCTTGAAGCGCAGGGCGCCTAACATGGACGTGCTGATCTCGACCGCCACGTGCTTGGCGTATGGTCCCTGGGATCACTGGTGGAGCCCATCTAGCCCCAAAAAGAACAGGTTTCACCAAGAAAAATGGTGCAAAATGCAAATTCAAAAATGGTGGGTTTGACAGTGGTACCCCACAAAACATCAACAAGTGAATAAAAACGGGATCCACAATGGGATGCAACAAGACATTTGGGACGGATAAGAAAAACCACCCCATGTTGGGACGTTACGACGTAAAAGGTTGGTAGTACGGGGCTTACACATGTCCGAAGTGTGTGGGGTTTAACGAATCGGTTTCTTCTTAATGGAATCAAGAATTCACCTTGGATTCTTCGCCATCAGCAAATGGAGAGTCAACCAGTAAGAATTGGGACGTATCACATCCTATTAGAGATGATGCTAACTAATATCAATTTCATGTAATTTCACCAAAAATGGACATTTGATTATATATTCATGACAATGAGATATATTGTACCCTCGGAGCCAACAACCTAAAAAATAGTTAAACAAATGTTACTTGAAATGTTTCCCAAAAATCAAGGTCAGGTGATCAGAAACCCTCATGTTTGGGGATAAATGGATACATTAACCAATCCCCATGCCTTGAACTAACCATCCACCCCACCATGTATAGATGAACATAGATCTCAAGAAACACCATTAAACATAAGCCAAAATGGCCCAGAAATCCCAATCAGCACATGCCATCGAGATAATACATCCTGAGATATCCTGACCGAATCAAACACCCGTTTTTTTGGACCAGTCAGTCAAAACACGGGTTGCGCAAATGCAAACCAGGTTTGGGATAAAAAAAGAACGTTTGTTTTGCAGTCAGGGTTCCAATGGTACTGGGCATATGTTGGGATGATTGATTGGTTGGGGTTTGGGGTCAGAGTTGTGTTGGGTGATCAATTGAGGCTAATTGAGGTAAATCCATGACCGAATTTCGATTTGGGCTGGAAAACAACATTTGGCAAGCCTATTATGTAATCAATTATTGTATTCCCATGGATCTAAGTACCCATTGAGAGCATGTTTTTTTAATGATGATGTTGTATACCCAATTGCTCATGTTTGCAGAGGGTTGCAACCACCAGCAATGTGAACAAAAAAACGCAACGCCCCAGAAACCATTGTTGGATTTGCCAGATTATGAAGGATCCATGCTTGAAGGATCCTTGAAATTGTTCGTGAATCAATGATACATCAAAGATTAATCAGGAAACATCTCTAACATTGGGATGAGAGTGGCACCAATCGCGGCACCCGGATGGGATACACTACGTGAGATATTTGGGATGACTGCTGCAAGGCTACTCCACCTTCATGATGGTCTTGTCTGTCGCCTTTACCTTCCTAGGCCGGGCTCCTATAGAGGTTTACTGGGCCATTTCCCGCTGAACAGTGGAATATTCTGACATATTCCAAGTTCCACACTACTGAAAAGTGACCATGGGATATTTCGAACTTGGAACATCATATTTGATCAATGGCCATTTCAAGGAACCTAAATTGGAGGTACCTACCATATAGAAGGCCTATGTAAGGGAATATCCCCAGAACATATGGCCTTATATGGGACAGTAGCTTCATTTTAGGATCCGGAAATTCCCATTGATTTGATTCTGATCCCATGAGCCATCCCATTTGACTTTCATTTGTTGTCACGAAGCCAACAACCAAGGCCCAGCCCTGGTCCAACCATGACTGGCGCTTCATTTTCAATCATCCCAGGATATCCCAGGGGTATACCCAATAAGAAACCCAAAATTTGATGGTTTACTATGAGGTTTACCACGTCATAGAATAACCTGCTTCTCTTCCTAGAACCGGTTTATCGCAGCCGAGATAGGAGAAGGATATAGCACGCGTTGCAGTGTAGACTCCATGGCACCTGTACGTTCCTTTATTTTCCCCAGTCAATTCTGGCGATTTCATGTTTGAGATATTTCAAAAAGTCAAGTCATCATCTCCCCGAAGTTCAAGAACTATTTTTCAAATGATTCCACCAATAGGTACCCATCTCTGCCCACAATGAATCCCAGGTGAAGTCCAGGAGGGTCCACCCCCCCACTTCTTTGAGACGCCTTGCAGCCTCATCACCGTGGTGTTGATTGGACGCTTATTGGAGGCTGCAGCCAAGCAACGTACCACGGATTCCTTAGATGAGTTGGTGAGGGCCAGCCCTCCCACGGCCAGGGTCAATGGGGAGGAGCTGCCGATCGAACTGGTGCCCTGGCCAACTTGGTGTCATGTCGTCTTGTCATTAGTCGCATCTAATTACCCCAACTGCTGACCTTTCGGAGACGGCAATTTCCAATGGTTGAATATAAGAATCCACAAATCTTGAGTTACTTTTCGGGGTGGCTACCGAAGCAATCAACCTAAGGCGTTGATATGAACCGGTTTCATGAAAGGAGAGATGTGTTTTGAATTTGCCAGAAAGATTGAAGAAGTTTATCACCCTGCCCAGACTTTGGAAAGACACGTGGATCCGAACAGATCCCTCAATGACCAACAAACCTGCTTCTTACAATCACCTGATGTCATGGGAAAATGCAACCAGTACAAAATCATCCAACATAATCTAAGCAACACAATGTCATTGAATAACCCAAAGCCATCCAACTTCATCCAACCAACATTATTTCAACCATCATCCAAGACAAAGTAACACCAAATCCTTCCAGCAAAGCCCATACCACCAAGAAACACTTAGGTGCTCCCACCTCACTTACAGAGAGGGCCATGGAAAGGTAGAGAATTGCTAAATCCTCCTGGGGGTTTCACCCTGGGCAGTTTGATATTTCAATGTTGGGCCAGAAATGGGGATCTGGTTGATCCCACCATGAGATCCTCATTACAATCCCATGGAATATCCCGACAACATATCTCCAGTAGATACTCCATATCTCTTTGATCCATGGGTCGAATCCCTATGTTTGATGCTTACATTACATACATCCCCCATCAAATCCCATTCTGGTCCCACCAAAGTGCACCCACCTTCCCAGATCCCAGATAAGTCCCACAAAAGTAGCCAACTATGCCCACTCTTTGCTTGATTTGTCCACATTAAATCCAAGCTATATCGCCATGATTTCGCCTCAAATCCTCCATGGTTCATTGGTTGCAATCCAAAATGTTTGATGCTTAAATCAAATATGTTTGAATCCCATGTAATCGTAATGAAATTCCATCCCCCCCCGATGATATTCCCATTGTCTCCCATTGTGCCCTCCCCATTGTGCCATCAAATTCCCACGTATTTCAGCTTCTTTTGTTGCTGAGGTCCCATGGTGACACCAGTTTTCTGGGTGACATCCCATTCTGTAAAAAGTTCAACCCCCATGAATCTTCCAGATTTTCTTCCAGTCTATTCCCAATTTTCAGAGGTTGCCCTGGGGGATGTGGTCGAGATCCTCCCTGGCGAAGTCGCCCCCGTGGACGGAGAGCTGCTGAGCTGGGACGAACCCAGCGGCACATCGGGCGGGCAGCAGGGCTGGTCCACGGCGGCAGTGGTGGCCTTTGATGAGTGACCGGTCGTGGATGGTCCACCTGTGGAGTTGGTAGGATCTGGAGGATGAAACATGGTGAAACATGGTGAAACATGGGAACCACCCAGAAACTAGGTGAAACTGAGACAAACAAGATTTGTTTGGGGGCCACATTTTAAGTATGTCACCCAGAAAAGAAAGCAAGTTATTTTGGTGAAGCCAGCAGATAGCCGGAGTGCCGCCATTTTGTTTGGTGAAATTGACTCCTGTGGGCCACATGTTGTGTGCTCGTGTTTTTTTGAAGGGAGTGGGAGAAAATCGGGCTGTGGCTTTGCCACTGTGAGTCACAACCTGGTGACTTACATTGAAAATGGTAGCGAGCCAGCTGGGAGTCAGAACATTTGCACCCTCTTGCAACAAATGGGACTGTCCCAGCCAACCGGGCCAACCGAGGTCTCTGCTTACAGGTGAGAGCCGGCCGGTTCCAAAACATCAAAAGGACTGCTTGAAGGGCTGAATATGTTTGCTGATTTCATCCAGAAACAAGACTATCACCATGCAAAATTCAGTGCATGTTTTCGGCCTCCTATCCCAATCCTTCTCCTTGCCTATCCCTATCTACCGCGCGGCCTCACCCTGTCAGGACACAGTCATCGGCTGCAGCCGCCACGTGGGTTCGAGCCCGTGCCGTGTCCTGGCCACTCGTGTGGGCAGCGGCAGCGCCGTGGCGCAAATCGTCCAGCTGGTGGAGAAGGCCGCAGCCTCCGCCAGCACGGCGCCGGCTCAGCGCTTTGCCGATGCGGCCGCCACGGTCTTCGTGCCCTGCGTGGTGCTGCTAGCGGCGCTCACTGCTTTGGTGTGGTTTTGTGGCCCGGAACAGCTAAGCTGCTGCATTTTTTAAAAATCTGTTTTTTTGTGTGTGTTGTTTGTTGGTTTCGTTTTGACCGTTTTGATTCCCCAAACGGAGTGTCCACACTGAGGGCTTCTTACGGTACTCCATCTAGTCTAGGCACCGTATTTTTCACATTGAAATTTTTTGAAAAGTTATGAAAAATTTTGCGCAAAAGTTCCCTTGCGAGATGTCCATGTGCATTTCGACTGCTTGGCTGGATTTGTGGTCGCACAGCCCTTTCGTGGCTTTGTGCGTGTCAGATCGCTCTCATTGCGGCGCGATGCGTATTTGATATCGCAAGCGCAACCCTCTCGTGACTTTGATCGCTCTCGTTGTGGCGCGGTACGAAGAAGATCCTCTCTAAGAGGTCCTTGCATGAAGATCTTGCAGCTGCCATGTGTACAATTAGGTGCTTGTATGAAAGCTTTTCTGGGATGCTCCTGGGAGGTTCTTGTATCAATATCTTGTAAGATCTCCTCCAGCAGCAGCAGGCCCTTTTGCGGCGATCCTGTGAGATTCTCTCAGGACCCAGGACCTCTTGAAGATCTTCTCGCAAGGACCTGTACAAGATCATGCAAAGGCCTCTGGCAGCATTTCACTAGGATCCCCACAAGATGCACAAGATTACGCTGTTGAAATCCTCCTCAGGAGGTCTTGCAATAAGATTTTGAAGATGCTCTGCATTGGTGCTTGTATGAAAGTTCTCTTGGGTTGCTCGTAGGCAGTTCTTGTATGAAGATCTCGCGAGATCCTCTATCAAGAAGGTCTTTCTTTGGCGATCTCTTGCATTTCTTTGACTTGCATTTCTTTGATGTCCTGGTATGAGTTTCTGGTATGAGGTCCTGATGGGTAGACATAGCGTTGCTTCTTGTCCCAAAACAAGTTTCTGCTGCTGCAATTCCGATGTCTAACCTGATCTGATCCTGATCTGTTATCCGGGTCCTTGATCTCCTGTGAAGGGCCAGGTGGTTGTAGTTGGTAGTTGTCCACCGCTTAACACGCCAGGGTCCGCGTAGCTGGAAAGATTGAAATTTGTGTTTTCCCTATTGTTTCTTGAGGCATTCAAATCTTTGCCCATGATCGATGCAAAACCATAAAAAAAACACACGTTTTGAAACTTGCAAGGAACACTCCCGTATGCCTTATGAGGGTCGGGCTAGATCCAGGCATGGTGAGTTCTGGAAGTGTGCGCATGCCTTCATCGCACCATTGGTCCCATGCCTTCTTGACATGCGAGCAGATGCTGTTTGCATTGAAGTTTGGCCTTTCTGTGCTTCGCCTCAGTTGGGAATCATTGGGCATATCGGTTCCTGCTAGGAGATATTTTCTTTAGTCTACTATGCAGTTTTAGTGGCTTGATAAAAAAGAATAACAAACGTCCATTTCCAAGCATTTGGTTTAGCAGGGCACCAGGTTTTGACCCACACCACATCACGTGAAACTTTTAAAAGGGTTTCAAGATGATCCTTCAAGATGGGCCACATGTAGGTCTCGCAATTTAGATGGATGGGTTTGTCTTATTTTAGGGCATTCCCTAATCCACTGGTTTGTTCTCATATCCCCTATGAAAAAGGTAGTTTTCAGACACACCAACCAAACTTGTTTACTTTGCTTAAAAGGCGTAAAGTGGCGGAATCAAAGCTATGCCATGTTGGTTCCAGTGCGTGTGACGGCTCTAAGTTGTGTGATCCCCATCACCTTAATTTAGTGGGGTTTTAGTCCGCTTAGCTATGGCATGAAAAAATACAAAGTAAAGGAATCCCAGCCAACACCATTCAATCATCATCAAACCATCATTAACAATCATCCACTCCCATTACATGACCCATTATATTAAACCATCCTGAATCCCACAAAATTATCTACATATGTTGCTACAAAAACTACGAAACATCCTACATATCATCTCTCCACCTTTTCCCATGTTTCTGCCCTCGGTAGGTGCTTCTGGTGGCCTGTCCATGCGCCATGGGCCTGGCCACCCCCACAGCCGTGATGGTCTCCACTGGCGTGGCGGCGCGGCGCGGCGTGCTGGTGAAGAGCGCCGCGGCGCTGGAGCTGACGGCGCGGAGAGGGGCCATCGTCCTGGAGACCTGGAACGGGATGATTCGTGGGTTAAGTAATGGTTAAGGCTGGAATTATGATAGTGGTGTAGCCATTAACCATCCATTAATCAGAATGAATCATCCATTGTTGGAGAATTGATGATTGATGGATCGTATTTAATACTGTGGGATATTAGTCGGTAATGGAAAATGAATATACATTAATGATGATTGTATAACTAGCGGTGACTAATCACTATATATATATATATATATCATTTTATATATATATTATATATATTTATTTATTTATTCATTTATTTTATTTTCTATATACACAATAGGATATAGTAGGATATAGTAAACAAATGAATAAAACAAATGTATGTATGTATGTATATATATAATAGTGTGATAAGTTTGATTATGATGGGATAAAAGCTGGTAATAGATGGTTAATCCAACAATGGGTGATTAGCAATGTGGTAAATTGGTGATTAGCAATGTGGTGAAGCCAATGCTATAGACCATCCGATTAACCAACCATGACTGTGGGGTTATCTTACATCATCCCAGAGGTATACTATACGCAATAGTAAGACCCCAACGGGAATGGTTGATTATTAGCATTTCGGATATAATAACCATGAAAGGGATGTTCGACATGACAAAACTATTTGGGATAAAACAAATTGAATGGATTTTTTCAACGGAACACAACTGGAATTCAGCCAAGAAATTTCTTTCCAATAGGTTTCGAAGATAGGATAAAGCAGTGGAAACTTATGGGGTGTATCTTTGGGAATGTAACTTTACAACAACTTTCGGATGAACAATTGGGTGAATTATTGTAAGGCCTGGAGGTGGGAAAATTAGAAAAAACGTGATACCACTGATTCTGGACTATATCCATCAATGCCGGGGATGTAGCCATTATGAATTATTGATGTCAGTAAGCATCAGCAATGGGGAGGAGTCCAAAAAAAATTGATCATGTACCACAAATATGGGGATAGAACCATTAACTAAAGCCATATATTGGACAACACATTGACAATAACCGGACCAAATCCACCAAATGGGAGGATCATTCAAGACAACTGGAGCCCTGCACCTGGAAAAATAATAGGTGCAACCGCGAAAGCCAAAGAATGTGGATTTTGCATGTGGACTTTGCGGGTTAATTTCCACTATCCTATGGTCCCAAATATTTTAAATCCCTTCTGTTAGTAAACTATATCTTCTTATTCTTGGTGGTGTTTAATATGAACGGGGGATGGGATTAGACGCGCTTGGTAGCGCTTCTTGTCGCCCAAGCCGCCGGTGCTTCAAAATATACATACCCCCGCAAGGAAAAGGGGACATCCATGAACAGATACAAATCCAGGCTTTGTGGTGAGCTGCTCTTGGGTGAGAGTATATAGTACGGACGAAGTAACTAAGTATTTGTATTATATGCTTCGGTGTGATGTGTGCAAATTAATTATGTATATAACTAGTATAAGTATGTCTTATTTTTCTCGTATGTGCATAATTCCCATGTATAATATTTGGTATCATTCACAAGGGGTGCATAATACACACACATACATATACATATATATATATATATACACAGTATATTTACATATGTCCCATTGCCAAAATTTGGGTGAATTGGTCATATTAGCTGACGGTCGCCAAACCATGAATAGAGATTTGTGCGGCCACGGCCACTTTTTCATGGATGACCATAGCACATCTTTGTTTGACCATGACATATTTATATATATATATATATATAAATATACATTGATTGATATACTACATATATTTAAACTGATGACGTCCCATTCCTGTGTATACATGCATATGCAGCAAGGTAAACATACATAAACAGTCATATACATATACATATAAATACATTACGTATACGTATACGTATTTTAAACAATATATATAACACCGTATTCACCTATACAATTTTGCCTTAGACTCGTTGCCCAGGGATTCGTGCTGAGGACAAGACAGGCACCTTAACCTTGGGACGGCCCGGGATGGTCTCGATGGCCCTGAGAAGCTCCGCGCAGGCTACGCACGCAGCGCAGGAAGTGGCAAGCCTCGGAAGGCAGCTGTAACTCGTCGATATGCATTTTCCTTAACATGGGTGTAGAAGAAACATTCCATCTATCTATCTATCTATCTATCTATCGCTCTGTCGATCCATCCATCCATCCATCCATCCATCCATCCATCCATCCATCCGTACATATATACGGTAAGGACATTTAAATATGTGGAGGAGGGCGGGCCAGACCGCGAGGCCCCGGAGGTAGTCTAAGATACCAGTTCGTATATTTAAAAGTCCGTATAATTAAATGTAGTTACCATATATATATATATATAATATAGTATATATATATATATATAATAGTATAGTTAATGCATTTTAAAAAGATATATGCGGAATGGGTTTGCTGTGGTTTTCACCAAATATCATACGCATATAGCCACGTAAGAAAATTTAGATATATCGATGGAGGTGTGTATTTCAAAACATGTATCTTTGGAATTTAACCAACAAACAAATGCGAAATGATTTATGGGTGGCTGGTTGGTTTCATGATGTTTCTTGGGGATCCCCCTTCAAATACCCATAAAAAGGTGTCAAAATCCCAAAACAACTGGTATCTTGCCCAATGTTTAGGGCTCCTTGGAGGGCCGAAGTTCCCAATAAGGACCACAAGGACAGCCACGAGCTCGACGGATCGGAGCATCGCGGTGGTGCAGTTAGATCGAAATGCGCAACCGGTGCCCTTCCAGGCGATCCCCTGGAGAAGGGTTGGAATGAGGGCTCATGACCCATTTCGATGGGGGATGATGGAGGGAAAACATTGATTGGCCATCAAATTGGTAATATCTCTGGGGAAATTATACCGACCTCACTGCGACCTCCCTCACTGGAATCATGGTTAATAAGAGGAATCATCCCAACATGGCCTTATTTCAGCTTAGTGAATTATTGTAATTTGCACAGATATATCTTCGGTGTCATCATTGCCATGGCTCGGAAATTCCGGGACTGACCGTGGACACTTATAATTATAGCTGGGAAAATCATTGAACTTTTGCTGGGGGAGTTTCCAGCTAGTGATCATTGATGACACCGGAGGGTAGCCTAGAGAACAAATGAGGAAATCTATGACATCCCGAAAATCAAAACGTGCGATGGCAAGGTTTTGCCATGATAGGTGCTCGACGTTGCATACGTTGCCATGGCCCAGATGTCATGATCCAGCCATTGTTCAAGAAAACCTGGACCCATATCATCTCGTATCTCCACTGCGGTTCCATACACCTGGGTGTGTTTGAAAATTGAAAATACAGTGCACGAAACTCTTGTAGTAGATGTTCATCATCATGTTCGCCAATCAACTTGTTTTTCTATGGTGTATCATGCCCCATCCGTCCCATATCGTCACTCTTGTCAAGATTCAGGGCTCGGAGTCAGAGCTGCTTGGGCTCTGCATCCTTTTGGCCGCCTCTGCTTCCCATTCGGAGCATCCCTTGAGTCGCGGCTGCGAAGAGGGTGCCGCCCAGGTCGCCGGCTGCACTGCTGCAATGCTGCTGCAGGGGGCACCGGAAGTGTCGGACTTCGAAGTGCTGCTGGGGGTTGGGGTGAAATTCCGCCTGGGCGACCTGAAGGTGAGTGGGGATCAAAATTTGTGGATGAGTTGACTTGTTTTTTTCCTTTTGGATGGTTTTATAACCACCGTGATTTTGGTGGTCTGACCCATGAAAACCAAGAGGATGTGATATTATATCATATAAACAAATAATTGCTGGTAATTTGTTTTGAAATAATCGGAGTAGGGGGTTATAAACACTACCGGTGAAGCACCCAGCATCGGGGATGACGTCCGCAGGTGTCCGTGGGCTTCTTGGAATACTTGAGCAGTGATTTGGATGCCACGGACTGGGCACAAGGGCAGAGAAGTCGAGGATGCAGTATTGTGGCGGTACAAGCCAATGGTGCCTGAAGCTGTGATTCATAGAAAGTTTGTATAGTTGTTGTTCCTCTGACGCATATGCACCCGTGGGCCCGGGGCTGTCCAGAGGACACTTCTCTGGCATACAGGTGGAAGTCACATGTGACACTTGAAAGTTCTAGAACTCTTGGGGACGACTTATTCACTTATATTTTTTCAATGTTTTCAACAAAATGTCAACCCTGGATTAATAAACCCCTAGGCTGTTTAATTGGGAGGGTACCATTTAAGTATCAGATTATGACTATTGGAGGAGTAATTAATAAACCGTGGTTTATTAATCCGGGGTTGACATTATATTAGTATGTATATAATACTATATATATATGTGTATATATATATATAAATATACCTGGAGTCTCCACTACCCTTCGTTTTTGGGGCCGTTTGCAAAACACATCTTTTTTGGGTACGTTTGATACTTCTTGGGGTCGTTTCATGCAAAAAAGGCATTTTATTTTCCAAGCAGGTGCCGGTTATATAATAAGCATTACTAAGCTAAATCATGTGAGCGTTTTGTGCTTGTCCTGTCTGATGTTGGATCAGGCACCCTCACACATCATTCAGACCTTGTCGACATGTAAAATTTTCGCCTGCTTTTTAGAATGAGCTGCGGGGGCAGACATTTGCACATTGTGAAACTTATGCGGAATATACACGGGGTTTGAGCACATCCACTCGCCCTGATCTTGTGGTGCCAGCTGCTGAAGCAGTTTTGACGGATGGACGGATGGACGGACGGACGTGAAAAAAGATGCGTTTTTTTTTTTTAAGTCCTTTTGGTTTGGACAGGTCCAAACTGGACGGATATTTCCGTACTTTGGACGCATTTTTCCGTACTTTCGGACTCCGTCCGGACGGCCCTCAACAAAAAAAGGTACGTTTGAAGGAAAAAAGGCCTTTGCATGTTTGCGTTATATGGGCAAATCTTCCAAGGACAATTCTTCACCAAAATTGAGCAGTGCACCCGTATGTTCGCAACTGAGTGTTGAGACGGACCCTCATTCGTGCAATAATCAAAGAGCGAAGCACGTCCAAAAATCAAAGCAAGGAAGATCGAAACCATGGCACCAAACACGTAAACGAGAACCAATACTTTGGAAGTCTTTGCTCCTGCACCTTCAAGCAGCCAAAACAAAAGTGGCACCTGCAAGAATGAGTTGCAAGTTGGCAATGTGGCACATTTATTTGATTTCCACAGTTTCAGCTGCATGAGTGAACGTCATTAACATGCAAAAAACATCCCCGTGACTTAACTTTTGTATTGGAGGGGGGGTGTACCCCCATGTGATAATACATCAATTTGGGAAACCTGAGGAAATGTAAGGTTTCTTTTGGTATGGTATATTTAACATGATCTTTTC
>Ga0126342_10014465_pt1 | contig 13937 bp, 12 predicted proteins | sample Cyp1metagenome_FD_92528 | JGI IMG/M metagenome (GOLD analysis project Ga0126342, IMG submission 92528) | Coral microbial communities from Lord Howe Island, Old Settlement Bay, Australia - Cyphastrea 1 metagenome | ecosystem: Host-associated > Invertebrates > Cnidaria > Coral ...
CAATCACCTTTCGCTCCATCAGTGGCTTCGCTCTGCCATCCCTGATTCACAACAACCAACCTCTCCTATAGGTTTCCTATTTTTGAAACTTCCGCCACCGCCTTGTGCGGTACTACTGGTAATGACCAATCAACAAGAGATAACAAGAGTATGTTTAATGGCTCATCCAGACCCCTTGCCTCGCTAATGCGCAACTTCTGCGCCAATGCGACCTGATCACTACGGATGGTTTTTTGTGTTTTATTGAGGATGTTTAGGCCATGAAAAGGTATTCAATGGATTGCTTACAGGTTTCTTGTTGCAGAACCATTGAATACTCCACATATTGGGTAGTGACTAATCCCCCAACTACTCATCAACCAGCAGGGGGGTTTACGGGACAATTTTGTAGAAAACCTCCATATTTCATGGGAAAATCAATGGCTTTCCGGTTGAGATTTTCCCTTAATTCCCTTAAACCAGTCCCTTGACCTATGGACTTGACCCGCTAACATGGATATGTCACTGGGAATACCCCAAACTGATGCTTAATCACTGGAGATTAAGAAGGGTGGTACTCAAATTATGCTATTTTTGGAGAAATCCGTTGTGATTTAGGCAGCAATTTTTTTGGGTGTTCACCAGCATGATTTTCATGGATTTTTGGGATCCCCACTAGAGGGTATCAACAAACAATAGCCAACCAATCACTAGATATTGATGCGCCGCACATGGAAGAGAAACAAGGAAACAACATGGTACTGTTTTGGTGAACCAGAGGGGATGTCACCCACAAATAGCTGAGGATGTGAAAGGATTGCATGCTAGGTGGAGATCATTAAAAACAAAAAACTTGTGGTTTGAGCAACAATGATGGGAGAAGCTCATGCACAACTACTGGAGGATGAGCAATAAAATGAATAAAATATAATAAAATTGTGTCTCATTCGGAGTTCCCGATACAAAGCGTGCCCCAAACAATTAAAAATATGGATTCAAATCAATCTAGTTGGTACTTGGAGTATGGGAGAGTCCCAAAATGGGAGTATACTCCAGTTTTTGGCCAGCTTGCTAGGACACATGATGTTCAGAACCATTGGATTTTAGGAGTCCCAAATTTTGGGACGACGTACCAGCAGAGGACATCTGCTTTATCGCTTTATCCGCGACTCTACCTCGATTCATCATCCAAAAAAAACGGATGGTAATAAAATCCATCAAAATACCCTAAGAAATGGACAGTCAATCATGTCAATCCCCCCATTATCTGATTCTCGAGTTTGGACCCCTAAAAATAGGATAGTTGGATAGTCATTAGGAGATCCAACCCTCCTATTTGACGCCACAAAAAAGATCCAGTGCGCGGGCGGCCTTCAATTCCAAGAGCTTGCATGACTTGGCCTCAGATTTTCTGCTCCCGCGGCAGGTTTGGGAGGTCAGCCACCAAGTCCGGTTTGATTTCTGTCTGTGTTGATGTGCAAAAAAACATCCAGTGTGCATACATTAGTGTGTATCCATATATTTGTATATACAGATGAATATCAGAATTACAGAATTCATATATTCATTAGTGTGTACTGTATTCATATATTTCCACACTAATATTCATATACATTAATATATAATTACAGAATTACATATTAATTCCCACAGAAGGATATCATTTGGAGTGATAGATTTTTTGTACTGTGATGTTTCTTCCTGGACCGCCAGGATTTTGTTTTCAGCTAACAAACGCACATATTAATGAACATGGGTGGACTGAACATATTTTGGATGCCAAGGACATATGATAAACAGTAAGATGATATTTTGGATAAAACGACTTTGATGGTTTTGGATGCCAAGGGAAGACAGTAACTTCTCAACCATCGTTGAGTCGTTTTTGTCGGTGGTCAACTTCGGAGGTCATCCCAAGCGAGAGGTTTCCCAGCGTTGGGTCCTAGGTCCTGGACCATCTTCACAACAAAGCCACCTACGAGTGGATCAAATTTGCTTCGCAATGTGTGGGCTATTGGAAAACCAATGGTTATAATGGTTCCCTATTTCAAATTGGTTCCCTATAACCAATGTGTACCAATGGTTATAATTACGAGGGAACGACTGGGAACAACTGACAATGATAAGTTGATCAAACTGATGAAACTCTTTGGCATGGCTATTGAAAAAAACAATGGTTGCAGTAACTGGTAGTTGGTAATTAGATGCCCCATTTTCTCAGTGGTAATCTGCTGGGGCCTAACAAACCACTAATCCCAGTTGATGATTGGTTGAATGTAGGTGTTTACATCATTTAGATAGAACGATTAGAAATATGCCCCAGGGACCACATGTAAATTGGTCCATTCCTGGATTGATAATGCAAGCTGCCAGGTGGTTTACATGTATATAACACAACCACCAAGGGCCCGTTGGTTCCCACATGGCTCGGCCTTCGGGAATGTCCTGAAGCTGTGGAATGACATGGAGTGAGGGGGTAGACTACTCGAGCAAACACCTCACATTTCCTTGGCAAATAAGTCATCCGGTGGAGTTTACCACTATTTAAGAAACAAAAAGGAATATTCAACTCCCTCAGACTAGGAACAAACTGAGCAAAACATTCAATCCTGCAACAGTGATACGATATGCTGCAAACTCCAGTTTTTGTGGCAAACGACTTGAGTGATACAGTACAGTAGTTCAACATATGGTTACTATTTGACGGTGTTGTGTAAGGTTGGATCTAATACTAATAAGAAAAGACAGTAACAACCCGATTGACAGGACTGTGAAAGAGAAATACGGCCACTTCTAACATCTTTTACGAGCAGTGAAAGAATGACCAAGCACATTAACAACATTGAAATGTATACGCCCTGGATGCTGTTCATTTTTTGTAAACATGAGCAGTTATCGCCAAAGTCATCCACTTTTTCCCTTGTCGTCCTCATAGATGGTCCGCACAGGCCTGTTGGGCGCTTTTTTTGCGACCATGTCAGGCTGGTGGATTCTGGATAGAAGTCAGAACGAACAGAGTCGAAACCGCCAAACAAACAAAGACATCTTATGACTCATTTACATTTCACGTAACAACCAGTGTATAACATGATTCACATGATTGGTTATAGATTTCATGAGCTGATATTTGACTATTCAGAACCTCAAAGCCACAACATATATATATAATATATATATATATATTATAATATAAACACATATAAACACTGCATATACATCACAGAATTGTGGTTCTATTTTTTGGTTGACATATGTTGACATCCCAGTTGGTTGACTGAGTCTGAGTCATCGATAAAACCGCCTCATCTGTACGGCATTGTGAGGATCACCACCTGTCGCTGGGGAGATGTGGTCATATGGGATGATATGGGTATATGGTGACAATGGGCCAAGACACCCATCGTTTTTGTGTAAATAAATTTTCATCAAGTATAATCAAGTGAACTTGATATGGACACATAATTATACAATACTGTAACATACTGTCACAGAACTATGTTCAGTCTGAATAATATTTCAAAACAAGGATAAAAAGACAAACGTCCGATTTTGTTGGTCGATTTAGAGGTACAGTCACATCTGCATGTCATGTTGATAGATTTGTCTTGGCCGAAAGGAGTCTCATCCACTGGCCTGAGCAGAACCCTGCAATTACACTGGCAAATGCCATTTATTTTGGATGAAGTTAGCAAACATTTATGATCGCTTAATTCGATATGTTCTCTTCTCATGTTCTTCAGCTGTTTGAATTAAACATTTGTTGTCTGTTTTTTTCGTTGTTTTGGGTTGTTCACTCCACCATGTTGTTAGCACGAAGATGTGGAATCTCCAACCACCCATGGCTCTTCAGTTCTCCTCATTGTTCTGAAAACCCGGTGTTTATCGTGTACCCTCTGGTAATTTAACATTGCTATTGAAAATTGCCCATTTATAGATTATTTACATATGTAAACATGGTGATTTTCAATAGCTATGTCAAATTACCAGAGGGTATATCTTTTTTTTTGTTGGTTAAATCTCCATCATATCATGTCTAATGACCATGTTAGATCCCCATATTTCGATGCGAAAATTCTCTCTGGTTGATGATTAAATACATGCTGTGCATGCCCATACTTTATCTGGTTGGTGGTTTTAACATGTTTTAACAATCTTGAAAAATGATGGAGTTCGTCAATGGGAAGGATGACATCCCATATATATCCATATATGAAATGGAAAATAAAATTCCATGGTTCCAAACCACCAACCAGTTATCACTGTTTGATGTCAAATCCATTGGCTGCGAAAACGGCCATGATTATGGCGGTGTAGATCAATATGTTGGACTCGGTTATGGCGCATGGCACCCAGATGGGCTGACAGGTCAAATCCGCTTCAAAGAAAATAGCAATCATATAACGGCTTATAAAGAACTTCCATTTCTACATTTTTCTTGGGGGTTGCCACTAGAATAAGTACTTTGTGACTTTGAAAATCACACTTTCTGTAGACATAGTACAACTTGATAAAAAGAAAAAAACACAGTACCAAAAGGCCATAGCAAGTGAGCCATTAAACATACCCCTCCGCGATCTCATGAAATACTAGTTGGTTGATCGGTTTGCTTGCTACGACTTATCATACTCCCCAAAAAAAAATAGGGTAGTACAAGTCCAAGGGCATCTAATAGTCTTCAATATAGGTGGCTATATAAGTACATTACTGAACATATAAGTATATCAGGCTTGTTATTCTATAGTTGATATACTTATGTAAGCTTGTATACCCCGTAAATCTACAGGATATACCTATGAGGCCAATCACCTACGTACATTGAAATATCTGGTATATAAAATCATGTAAACTCATGCAAATATGTATAATATCTATATATATTATAATATTTAATATGATTCTATAAGTAGAGAAGGCTGGTTATTTGGTATATGGCTATGAGTCAAAACCCTGGTACCCGGATGGTACCCTAAGTTGGTTTATGGATGTTTATTCCCCCAAAACATGGTAATACTTTAGGTTTTGACCCATCCCCATATGAGCCATGGTCAATACTCACTATATGGTTGATGGTCATCCCATCCATAATAAGGATCCAAAAATAATGGTTATTATAAATCCCATTAAATCACCATTGGATGACTAGCCCCGTTTTTAATGGTTATTAACCATGAGTATTGATCCATCCCCATATAAGTCCCAAGACATTCACTCCGCCAGGTCTTCCAAAGGCACCGATCGGCTCTAGCTCCACGGCCAGCGCCATCGGCTCCGCCATCGGCGACCGAAGCGGCGACCGAAGCGGCTTCGGTGGCGGCGCACAGCAGGTGCAGGCGCGGTGAAAAAACATGCGACGGCGGGGGATCCCACCGTCGATTTTCTGAGGTTTTTCTGGGACACCTCTGAGAAAATGTTGGAAATTTTGACATTGGAACATATAAAATATGGGTTTTTATAGGGAAGTAGAATCACGATCATCAAGATCAATTTTAATAGTGACCTACATGGTGAGAAAAGTTGGATGATATATGATATGTTTCGAATATGTTTCGAATTTAGAGGGTCTCATAGATTTTAAGGGTGGTCAAGCATGTTGGTGGCATACTATGAGGCTTTCTGAAGGAAACTGTGCATCAACTCCAGGTCGTCCAAGGGTGTCCCGGGTGAATCTTCGCTGTCAAACTCTTTCAACTTTTGAGCAGAGCACGGTTCACGGCAGCATTAAGCAATCCAGAACAAATGTGTTTTGTTGAGCTATCTCTTTTTTCGTTCTTGTGGAAAAAAAAGCAATGATACCAAAGAGTGCCTCAGTATCAAACGATCCATTGTTGCTCTGCCAATTCATGTCGATCCCCAAACGATGGCTTCTAAATCAGACTTGTTGCTTGTTCGTTGAAGTTGTTCTTTAATAATGCCCTGATTTGTCTCAAGGGATCCCCAAAAACAGCATCTTGGGATATCTTGGGTTGGATGGACGTCCAGTTAAAATCAAAGCCATTTTGGGATTCCATTGTAAATTGATTCAATTTCCAGGGGTTGGTAAATGTCCCGTTCTTGGAAAACTCACAATATCAGCCGTAGCTGGAGATTTTCGAAGCCCGGTCAGTGGCCATTTCAGGTACTGATGTTTGGAGGTACGTACCACTTTTTAAAGGTCTATGTGAGAGCTAAATTTCGGGGAAGATAGCCCTGACATATGGCTTCAAAAATGGTACAGTAGCTCCAGTTTAGGCATCTGAAGCCATTGATGAGTTGATGTGAATGAAAAATGAAGGCATTCTTGGATTTGCTGATCCGGACTTGATCGATTCCCCCACAGGAAGTAGTGGATTTCCCATTGGGAGAACACACCAATCATCTTCAGCAAGGCATTCGCTAACCCCAAATGGGAAGCTGAGCACAGAACAGTGGGCCGCGACGTTCCTGGGACACAAAAAAAAGTGGACGGATCAAGCAATCCGGCCTTTTTAAAATTGGAGGCTTACGAGGGTTACCCCAAATTAGTGATCGACGATAGTCAACTATGAGAAATTTCTATCAAAATTGATGCCGCCCCTACTAATAAACTTGGTGGTTACTAACGATGGTTAACATTGCAGGGATGTAAGAAAAATCACCAACAACAACTCCGGATTCTCACCGACAAAAATGGGACACTGAACCAATGTTAATGTCATAGATGTATTGGTTGAGAAACGCATCCATCAAAGGGATACATGTCAAAAGAAAAGCACGATTGTGGCTTCTACTCTTAACGCTCCTCCTCCCCATCATGGGTGTTTAAAAGCACGACCTCCACTCATCTGGTGGTTTCACCCTCAACAAAACCAAGAGTCCAAACGAGAGAGAGAGGGGGGGGACAGAACAAAAACCTGACATTTCAATACACGTCAAACTCCGTGTTTATCATTCAAGTGCTTGAACCTTGATCCTTGGTCACATATCTTTCATCTTTGTTGGTCACATCCACCTGTCTCTATGTCCTAGACTCCGTTGAAGGGAAACGTTTGGAACATGTTCAAACAATCCCATGGCGAGGTATGGAATCATTTGGGAATCAAAATTGGGGCACCTATCAGCCACAAGACTGGTTATAACTATTCTTACATCGTATTTTTTTTACCACCCAGTTGGAAGGTTGATGATTTTGACATGTGGCAGTGTGTCAAAACCTTGTACCCCTGGTGAACATCAAAATAGCTGGTAAATGGATGTTCATCCCCCTAAAAATGGTATTAATAGGTATTGATCCATACTCATGTGATTCCTCCAACCCAGTCATGCAACATTCGCACCTTCGCAAGGCGTTGCCCGCGTTGCACGAAAGCAATGAAACCTCATCAATGGGACTGAAGCAAAATCCATGGACTGACATGGTCAAAGGACTATACGCAAACATGTTCATGACATTTCATGACTATGCAAATGTATTCTTAGATGCATACATACGTTTTCATATTTGTATATACACATCGTTTCATCTACACACTGTTACATATGTAATGTATACATACACAGTGTAATAATCATATCTATACAATGTTGTATATACTGTGGTATAGCTATCTTCTGCAATACATATAAATAGTCATCCTGGAGTAGGTAGAACATGAATATTTCAAAATGCATCCCTAAGATGGGAATAACTTTGACAAATCCAAACAATGTATATATATATATATATACAATTATATACATGCATATGTATACTGCAAGGTACAAGCATGGTCAATATTAAATCATTTGACTGGTTGGATCAATGATTATCAGCATTTGGGTTCCTGAATCCACTTCGGGTGGTAGAAATCCATGATGGTCGAAGCATCTTCTATAAGCGATGATGACGTTCATTGAACGGCTACGGTATAATGTCAACCCTGGATTAATAAACCCTTGGGCTGGTTAATTGGGGGGGTACTATTGGATTATGACTATTGGAGGAGTACCCCCCTAATTAATAAACCATGGTTTATTAATCCGGGGTTGACATTAAATAGGATACTGTCTTCACATTTTGTGCAGCTATAAATAAAAATGTAAATATACAAGTGATACTTGTATACATAGCATATATGTACGCATAGTCCTATCCATGTCCACGTTTAAAGTTGCACATCAAATTTCAAGCACTGAACCACTTACGGCAGCCTCGCCGTGACGTCCTTTTTATCTTTTTCAGGCAAATACTTTGCTATATTCCAATACAGTCACATATATATATATATGATAATAATTGATAATGACGACACCCACTGAAAATAGATCTTATACTCCGATAGGTTCTATCTATTAAATCTATAGATACCATGACATACAGTATTGTGTTGAACCATTATATGTCTGGCGTCATTAGCATTCAGACAAATAGGTTATATTGATATTGTATAAATATATGTATGTATATATATATAGTTATAATTATAAATATATATATATGTATATATAATTATATATATATATTTATTTATCTTATATATATATACATAAATATGTATACACTATAGAATAATGGCTACTAGAATGTCCCAATTGGAGATAAATCATACCATAGTTTAGTAGAATAACCATGAATAAACCATAATTTAAACCCATAATTAATGGCTCCTACTTCGAATAGCCAGCAGCTTCGCAGCTTCGCGCCGAGCTGCCATCGCTCTGCAAGAGCTGCACAGCCTGCGACCGAATGGACCACTGCAAATGGCTTACTGGTGCTTACCCTCTGGTAAACAAACATAGTTATTGAAAATGACCCATAGAAATAGTTGATTTACCTATTAAAGATGGTGATTTTCCATAGCTGGGTAGTAGGGAATCTGGGAATGATCCATAATATTCCATAATCACTAGTAATAATCATCCTATTGCCCCAAAAAACGAATAGCACCAGTATACGATGAACCGAAAAACCATAAATCCAATGGTCAGCCTAGTTAAAAACATTTATAGACGACCAACTTATTAAAAAAAGGGTGTGCCACCTTTTTTGTCATGTTATTTTGAATTGGGAAAAAAGTGAGGATTGTGCGGTGGATATGTGAAGGTCATTTTTTATAAAGCCAACAAAAATCTGGGGAGCTGTTCATGAACTTGGTCAATGAAGGGGTGTAGCTGGATCGGGGATTCCTAGTTCGGGCGGTAGATCTACCCGTTCTATCCCGTTCTGGCGTTGTTGAAATGTGGTAAACCCTAGAACTACCCCCAATCATATTATATATATAATCGTTCTGTCAAGTTCTTCAATAACCGCCAAATACCAACGAAATGGCAGGGTTTGGTATATTGCTGAACAAGTCCCAAAATCTTTCTGTCGTCTGTCACCTCATTGTATAATGAACGTATTGGTTAGTTGATACTGCTTCCAGCAGTGGATTGGAGTGCCCCCCCCCATCGAACCAGTTAGCATAGCAGTATAGCACTAACCAACAAAGAAATGGGCCATTGCTCCAAAGTTTGGTGCCTAAAATTAAAGGCCAAATACAGTAAATTCACACTTCCAAGGAGCAAACAATGACAATGGGTTTGTCATATTGGCCATACATCCACGACAGCAACTGATGATGCGGCATAAATCATCAACTGTCGTTGATGTGTAGCCAATCTTTGGCAGGTTTGTACCCTCTGCCTTCGGGGATAACAACCAGGACATAAACACTACAATCAGAATCCACCCAAAACTTGTTACATCTGTAGGAAAATGTTTTGAAAGGATCATGTTTCTCAAAATCATGCCAGTTCAAGTGCGCGTGTTGCCACCAAAAACATGGGTTTTGGTTGATGTGTTTCTTTCGTGGTGCCTCAACCCGTGCGTCTTGGTGTTTGTTCTTTAGTCGTATTTTGGCTGAGAACAACAAACCAACATTTAAGATTGCCTGCGGACTACAAAATACTGATCTACACATGGATGTATATCCTAGTTTGATGCCTGGGACACAAGAAGACATGGGCAATTCAGAAACCTCAGCAACCCTGACCGTCATCTAAGTTTCAACTTGTTGGGGGAGAGGAGGCAAGCCAAACAGGCCAAAAAAAGCATAGATTCAGGAAATGAGGTTGCACTACTCATTCTATCTGACATTTTGGTTGCTCCATGTATGGTAATTACATGCATAGATGGATAAACCATGATAAACCTAGATTTGAGTCGTTTGGAACATTTTTTGGGTCAATGCATGTCAATGCTAACTTCCAAGTACTCCATGGAGCATTTGGGCCCCTCACCTGCGAAGCATCGCATCGACGCCCCGTAGCCCGGTTTGCCGACACGTGCCACGTGTGACCCGTGTGACCCGTGTGACCCGTGTGACCCGTGTGACCCGTGTGACCCGTGTGACCCGTGTGACCCGTGTGACCACCGACGGTGGCGGCTGAGGTATGCTGTGCTCGTGGGGTTTCCATCTTGGATGCTGCAAGCTCTGAAGCAGGCTGTGAGCAAGAAATGTTCCAAGGATCAGCTGGTGGTGGCTTCAACCAGGAAGCCCCCATGGAAACATGTTGATCCGAGATCATGGATGGAGAAGAAAACTCTTGGAATGTGTCTGCGTAATTTTCAAGCAAATCGACCTTGATATGTTGGGCCATCAAATGATATTTTCCTTGATATTTTGATGCATGAACCATATCTGTTGAGGAGCCCTAAACGATACCTTTGAGCTCCGCTTGAGGTCTGTCAGTTGGATCGGACAAGCGTAGCCGACTGAACGACCCAGCTTGTTTTCACGACTGACACAGCTCCGGAGGCTCTGTCCGGTCGAAATTTTCGGACGCATTTCGGATACAGAAACTGTCACCCGATTCGCGCGTGTTCTGTGCCATGATTGTTGTAGCTGATGTTCTAGCCAGATCTACCAGCACCAGGAGACAAGGGTAGGGGACTGAGTCCTATTAATTGTGTAGGCAAAAGGAAAGAAATATACACATATATAGTGGTAGTAAGTATCTGAAAGAGCAATTACATTCATTAAATTGCCAACCTAGAGATCCACAGTAGCTATAGAGCGATAGCTCTAAGATTAGTGGGATACCACTCTGCATGACTTCGCCACACAGACGGACTTGCGCTGAAACCAGCAGTGACATGGGAGTGGTGAACCATGGCTTTCGTGTGGGTATATGGTGCTCCTGGTGATCTACATGGAATCCAAATATCATGGGCTACTTATTATATGAGAATGGATAAACAAAATTCCCCAGCACCCAATTCATGGCTAAGTTGACCAAATCTTGCCCATATCACATCTCACATCTCGAAACTTCTAGCAGCAAGTGATAAGATGGGCTCTTCACCAGTCCCTTCGTCACTGGTGCTCACAGCATTGCCATTTCCATCAGGGACAACCTTGCGAAGGCCATGTTTTCAGGTTCATTAACCTTGACAAATTCACCAAAACAACACATTGAAATTTAGGTGAAGGTACCAGAGTTTTGAACAGGATGGAATGTACTTATATATATATATATATACTGATGGGTGGTTTCAAGACACACTAAATGGGAATGTTGCTAGAAATGCTCTGGGGATATACAATCAATAGGCATGGAGATGCTATATCACCAATGCGGTGCATAGTTTGCTCACGTTCCGAAACCACCAAATGGAGGGAAGCTTTCCCGATATGCTACACATCTGGTGTAATATATATATATATAATATATATATATATATCAGTCGTGAAGGCCTCTTCGTACATGTTCTATGCATGAAGCATTTGGAATAGGAACATCCTGGTGATATCTTACATACAATATACAATACATTATATACTGGTTGGTGGTTTCAACCCCTTTGAAAAATATTAGTCAGTTGGGATGATTATTCCCAATATATGGAACAATAAAAAATGTTCCAAACCACCAACCAGTATATAATTCATCAAGCAAAATGGGCATGTGAACTCAACCAAACTCTTGGCCTAGAAAAATCTGAGAGTTGGAAAACACCTGATTCTGTCTGAATCTGTGGTCCAAAATCCAAACGATTGCCATCACTGTTTCCATTTTTTGGAGGGACCATTTTGGGGGGCTATACCCTATTTCTGGGCAACCCCAGAGAGAAATCTTGCAGAAACCTCCGACCATTTCAGAGCAATCTGATCAATCTGTAATCTGTGCTGAAGCAATAAACATCCCATGATAGAACTAAGATGGCTCAAAGCAAATTCACAGGGACGACCTCAAGATACCTCAAGTGTTTTGCATAGAATTGGCATCAAATTGGACAGGTCAACCGGCATCAAAAAAAAACGCATGGAACAAAAAGAAGTGATCCTGTAACCTAAATATATGTACGTGTATATATGTATTGTGTACCAGTTGCATGAACTTACTATGGGTTCAAGACTTATAGTTATTCGATCATCAGCTGGTGCCCAGCTTCAGAAAATCGGCACGCTTCCCTGACTTGAAAACCGCATCAAGGTACCAACGAAAACGGCGGTCCAATCTGAGACCGAAAATTTCATGTTCATGTACTAGTCATTGTTGATTACATGTATTTTAATACTAAACATGATAACTTATATCTGATTCCAAGTAATCATGTTTGGTATCACACCATCAACATCAAAGTAATATCTACTTTGGGGGACAGGTTGACTTGACCGATTCCCAAATCGTGTGGAAATTCCACTGGCACACTCCACCGTTGTGCCCAGAGACAGCACGACGCCAAGAACCACATGTAGACCTTGATTTCAAATCACCAATTGATAGATAGGAAAAATCGTATGTTTTTGTTGTTGCACACTGATCGGAATCTACACAATTCTACTATGCATATATAAACATATATATATGCACTGAAGGAAAAAAACAATATTTATTTATTTATATATATATACGTTTGTGCAAAACACACTTTTGAAATTGCCAAGTACCGTTCTGATGTCTCCAGATATACATTGTATGGCACAATTTTGTCCGTCAACAAATGCAAGCAAAGAACCAAAAAGTCGCTCCACACCTCTTCAGTACTGCTTGTGCACATCAAAACGAATGCGATGGAGATCACTGATCATCAAAAAATTGTGAGTTTACCCAAATAAGACAGCCAATCTATGGCCCTTGTGGAAAATGTTGATGTATGCCAAAATTAACCAAAAATATGTGCGGCCTAAAAAAAATTGTTGGCAAATGACATCCTCAAGACTATCCACTTGTACTTGAGATGTTGTTGGTTGTGTCCTATAGTTTATCATGTTCATGTTGTGTCCTAGTGATTTTACCACCTTTTCTGACTTCTAAATGTTCATTTCATGGTTAAATCATGTAGCCTTTCAGAAAGAAACATCTCACTTTTGCAGCAATTTCTGATTTAGTTCAATCCCGGATTCCCGGTCTGCATATGTTTGTTGGATCACTGTCTTTGCAGGTGTTTGCAGTTAAATCCTTATTAGAACATATTAGAATTACTTTTAAATTCCTGTGTTCAGGGGATCACCGAACAATCTGTATCAAATCACTATAAAACTGTGATTGTCGAAGGAAGTTTAGAAGTCAAACTTCCGACAATATGGACAGATGAAAAGCAGAGCAGGGCAGAGGCAGAGAGAAGGGAAACGAGTAGAAGAGAGAAGAGTAGAAGAGAAAGAGTCAGAAGAAAGAAGATGCAGATGCGCGAAAAGGTAGGAAAGTCGCGAAACACTGTGTTTTTCCAATGATTTGAGGCTCCGGAGGGTCGCCACTTTTGGAGGTTCAGATGTCGAAAAAGTGCACGCCGTTGTGGCGCGAAGCACATTTCGAAGTCAAAATGTACAAAACACACCAGGTCCAGACCACTTTTGGAAGTTGAGATGTCGAAAAAGTGCACGCCGTTGTGGCGCGAAGCACTTTTCGAAGTCAAAATGTTAAAAACACAAGGGGTTCGGACCACTTTTGGAGGTTCAGATGTCGCTTCGCTTCGCTTCACTACACTACACTACATTACACTACACTCCACTCCACTACACTACACTACATTACGCTAC
>Ga0126342_10014466_pt1 | contig 13936 bp, 12 predicted proteins | sample Cyp1metagenome_FD_92528 | JGI IMG/M metagenome (GOLD analysis project Ga0126342, IMG submission 92528) | Coral microbial communities from Lord Howe Island, Old Settlement Bay, Australia - Cyphastrea 1 metagenome | ecosystem: Host-associated > Invertebrates > Cnidaria > Coral ...
ACCCATGCCGACATGCCATGACATGACATGACATGACATGCTAATGTAACAACACGACATGACGGTTATCATTTCATCTCATTTCACCCTCTCCATTATGGAGTTTACCAAAGTGTGTGTGTCGGCCTGTTAACCTCTCATGCCGTGGTGATGCAGGTTCCATCAGGTTCCTCCCCATCAGATACCCTCCTGAAAACTAACAAAGATGTGTTAAATTGTGTTTTTTTCATTTTCTATAGGTAAATCATCGATTTCTACGGGCCATGTTCCACATCGTTGTATCCTTGTTAAAATTTCCACACTAGAATGGAAGGGTCGACCCTCTTATGAATGCTTTATAGAGGGGCATTTTGTAGCTACAAGAAGACCCTGCACCAGGGCATCTAGCTGACTCCTCACAAAATGGTGTCCAAAATGCTGTGAGAAAAGCCGACTTCTTACAGAAAGGCCACCTGGTGTGATGCAACATTCACATCATGAAGAAAGGCCCATCCTTCTGCTGGAAGTGCTGCAGAAGCTATATGCCGGCATCCTCATGCAACGCCTTGCACCGCACTGGCCCCCTCTCAATTGCCAACTTGGTGCTGTCAGCGGCGGCCAGCCGATCGAAGCGCTCTTTGCTGCACAACACATGGTCGCCTTGGCTACTGTCACAAACAAGGACCTTCTCTTTGTCAAACTTGACATCAAAGGGGCATTTGACAACCTGCGGCATGCGAGCGTGGCAGCTTTCCTCGCCAGAATGCCGGAATCTGCTTGTTACGAAGCCATGCGCCTCCTGACTTTGCTTTTGGACCAGAAGATACAGTTTTCCTTCTTGAACACGCACTGGGACATTCACAGTACAAATGGGACGCCGCAAGGCGGAAGTCACTCAGCAGGCCTCTTTGCCAGAACCCTGGACCATGCAATTGGCACATGGACCACTGACTGGGAAGCAGCTGGTCACATCCCACTTTACCCGCCTTTGTGGATGCTCCTGTTCGTCGACGATATCCTCCTTTGTTTCAATGGCTGGCGGCAGGCCGCTGAACTCCTACCAACACTTGGGGAGTGCTTATCCGAATTGGGCCTGGAAATCAACTTTGCCAAGAGCTGCCTTGTGATTCGCGATGCAAGACACTTGTCCTCATCACCAGCACAACCTCACAACTTGGAACTTCTGCGGCGATTCCCTTGGGTACACCACACACAATACCTTCGCAAATCATTTGGATACCATTTGGATGTCGACGCGCTACACCAACAAGCCATTCAATCAATTTTTGCTGCGTGGGGCAAGCTGAAGCCCGTCTTACAGAAAGCACACTGAACACATCCGCACATGGTGGTCAGAATGCTGGACCAATACATTGGATCGGCCTTCCTCTGGATGTCGCCATCCTTGTACCCATACCAACATTTTAAACACAAACTGCTTGTAGTGCAAACAACGTTACTCATCGAGTCGCTCAACTTGTATATCCCTCAACTTGCTGATGATGAAACCTATCAACTTCTTCGATTGCGACGACACATCGTCAAGCTTTGGATTCGTCACATGACACCACATGGGAGCTGGACAAGCCAATTTCTTCGGAGGTACTGGTCATTCATTGGTCATATCTGTCGGCAAAATTTTTCTGGAAAGCACCCAGCACGAGTTATGCTGTATCATGTCATCGAGCAACACAACCATAGATTGAATCGGCCGGGACCGTGGAGTACACCCCACAGTTTGGTTGCAAAATTTTGGAAGGACAACAAAATGGAAGGCGACTACATCCACGTAGCTTCAGATCGCGATGCATGGAAAGCTCTGACAAACTCCTTCCTGCAATGGCACAATATCCCACTTGAACGAACCAATGTGGAATTCTTGGACGCGCAACCCTGGGACCATCCAAAGTACTTACTGCGATATCAACTTGCTTGGCTTCAAGTGGTTTTTATTAATGCAACTGCAACTTTCTTTGAAGCAGTCTGGCTAGATCAAATTCATGGATTTTCAACTTGGACAATTGAAGCAGAGGCTGTGCATGACGTTCACCACTCTTTGATCACTGGGTTGACTGGATTGTGTCTTCACCTTTGTATGCTTGGACAGCCCTTTAGTATGCAATTGGCGGTTCCAAATGAGATGCTCTGGACAGTTGTCATCGCCAATCGAAACAGCATCAACGAAACTTTGATGAAGTGTAACTATGCCTCGTGGTACCAACTTTTCCCCTTGAACCCTTCTGAGTGTAAGCACCGTGTTTTGCGATCCTGTTTCGCTAATTTCTCATCGCCCCTTTCCTGTCAAGCTTAATTAGTGCCTATGACACTGCTGCTTTGCGGGAGAAGAGGGACATGATGTAGGGCAAATCCTCTGCGAAGCCCTGGCAAAAAAAAAAAGAAAGTTGTCACCTTACAAAATGGTCGTGCGGGTTTCAAAGCCATATTTTGGGTGCAAAAACATTTATTTTTTTTTTATGGGCTTGGCTTTCGAAAAACCACCCCTTTTTTTTCAGGTTTTGGAAATACCACCACGGTTCTCTATCTATAAGAAGCTGGGTTTCCTACCCTCCCCCTAATTTCAACAGGGATATCTATGTTAGTTTACCCCATCAGATACCAAGCTTCGCCCCTTGAGGCTTGTCGCTCCAGTCAAGCGCTGGATCGTTTCGCCGATTTGTTGATGGCGCCTTCGGCAGCGCCGTAAAGCTGCGGGATCAATGGTTAAAAGACTTCCAACCCCAAAAATGGATAGACAAGTGTAATGCTGTTGTATCATTTTTTGGGATGGTAAATGCTGTTTGGACATGTTTGGACCTTGGAATCGGATGCTATAGTTTACAATTTGATACCAACATCGGATAATTTTTGTAGTGATCTGTATGAATTTGTACTGCACAAACCTAGCAATTTTGTGGCTCGATTGGCGCCCAACCCTTCCAACTTTCCGAGGATATACCCAGGGGGGTGAGATGTCGTAACCTGGGTTGCAACTTGCAGAGTTTGTCTTTTTCAGTAGGCCAACATGCAGTTAACACTACCACAAGGCTTAGTCAAAATGTGTCCAAACAGTGTAACGACTCACCAAGCTCAGCAAACCATAGAACACCATCCATTTTTTTGCCCACCTGCCAGGTGAGGATCCCTAGATTTAAAGTAGGGATGTGGATCCAACCATGGCAACCCGGATCCCTAAAAATACAACTCCTCCCTTTTCCTCTTCATCTCCTGCCAGCTCCATGTGGCAAGCTGGATTCCGTGGATTGCACCCAGAAAGTATGTCAGAATAGATGCCTGAAAAGATGCCAGAAAGAATGTCAGAATATGTTAGTGTATATATATATATATAGCATATATACTTCCCAGAAACTATGTCAGAATAGTGTGGAAGGGTGGGGTCCACTCGAAGAAAGTAATTTGTGTGTCTACCTCAAGACTACCGTTTGGGAGCCCAAGAGAGTCTAAGTGAACCGAATCTATGTGGTTTCAAAGTTTACTTGGGTGAAGTTGATGGTGCTCATCAATATACGTTGTCCGTGTGTGGTTATTTTCCATCCTCAGCAGTGTTAGTGGGATGAGTTCAGGCCACCAAATTTCAATCTTGAATCGACACTGTTTAAATCACGATTTGTTGTGCCCTGTTCCTCAGCTTGAATGTTTGGTGCTTCGAAAAAAACATTTTTGAGTTGCATTGTGCTGCTTAGATCTTTATTTGCACTCCAACAATCGAACGTGGCAATGAAAACTCAACCATTTACAGTCGTTCGATGATGTTCCCAGCTATAAGCCTATATTCAATTCGGGGATTTCCAAGCCAGCCACGTTTGATGAAAAGAAGGTACTGTAATTCCATTAGTCGCCATTCATCACCATTATTGACTTTCAGTAATCACCATTAATCGTTATTAATTAACCATTAATATGGTTAAAACATGTGAGAACAATAATCAACCACCCCATGTTTGATGGTTTATACCACCTATTTATGGTGATTTGGGTGATGGTTTATGGCATTGTTTTAACCAAATTAATCAAAATTAATCATCACTACCCTTTGGTAAACTAACATAGCTATGGAAATCACCATTAAAAATAGCTGGGTAAATCAACTATAAATTGCAATTTTCAATAGTTATGTTAAATTACCAGAGGGATCCAGAGGGTAATTCCCATTATATCCCATATAAATCCCCTATAAATCACCATTATATCCAGAGGGTAAATCTTAAAGTATCATCATCCCCGAGGCCGTGGCCGATCTCTTCTCGGTACCTTGCGGAAGCCTCAAAAAAGGGGGATTGGGGGCAGGTTTGATGGTGATGAAATTGGTGAATTCAACCGTGAAAATGATGGTTTAATCAGGGAAAATGAATGAACATGGTGGTCTTGATCAGGGAAAATGAAAATAGTTTTAGGATTTAACTGATTTGACTTTCAGAATCGTGGTGCAGCTGGGCAAAATGATGATGTTAATGATATTCTTGGGGATTGAACTCAACTGACTTTCAAAATGCTGGTGAAATTCAGGGGATTATGATATTATGTCGAATTATTTGGAGTTAGAGAAGTGATTGGGATTTAACATGATTCAACTAGCGATATTTGAAGGGTTGTTGGGATTTCCACTTTGGGGGGAGGAGGCTCTCAAGAATGGCCGTTTCCTGCGCGGTGTGGCTCCGAAAAGGCCGGGAGCGGGTGCACATGTTTGAAGAAGATTCCCAGACGGTGGCCTTCAACAGCGCGGCGCTCTTCTTCAACCTGCGTTTCTTCGTGGAGGCCGCCAACCTTAATGAGCCAGGGCAGTGGAAACACCAGGGCAGGGGGAAGTATTTGGTGTAGATGTCCAGCATGGAATTATGTGTTGAATATGTGATGTTTCTTTTGGTGATGTCCACTTTTCGTGGTTTTGTTTTTCCCCATGTTGAAGAGGGGACATTTTTTCGAGAATGGGCCCGATGTTTCGTGGAAAGACATGCCAGATGGCAAGGTGCGATTCCCATAGATACGGGTTGAAACTTGAAACATAATGTAAGCAAAAGACCTTTGAATATACCATGGTTGCTGGCCACATCTGGCCACTGTGCTTGTAATGTTATGATTTCTGCTGATTGCTGGATTCTTGATTTGCCCTGTGTTTGGCTCAGCACCAGTTAGTAGAGTTTTCTGGTTTTGCTTGGAGTGCGCATTGAAGATGAAGCGATTTTCGTCGGGGATGAGAATGCAAGGCCCTCTGTTAGCTCCTTGGGTTGCAGACTGCTCTTGTTTTTCTCCGTTGTTTCAGAGGAAGGAGCGACAGTTCCAAACATAGAGCAGGATGCATGCTGCAAACATGTTCAACCAGATTTAGATTCAGGCCTACAGACATGGTTGAACAAAATCAGTTTCAGAACGTCTCAGAAGAATCAGTGAAGAAATTCAGAAATGTGTGAGGCAAGATAAGCAGGTCCACTTTTTGACCTTCATATGAGATGATATGAGATTAGTATGAATATGACTCAAGACCAAGTGAAGCCAATACGTATGAGATGGCTAACGCGACATGCTAACATCATGACCATCTTAGCAACATTTAAACGGGATGTTCACCAGCCGGTATTGCTCATGATTTGCGTGTGATTCAACATGATCCCAGATCACTATAGTTTGTTTTCTCTCGACAAGATTGTATACCGTATACCAATTAAAGGGGTTGACATGTAAGTTGCCACTACTTTTTAGGGCTTTGCCAACTTTCCAAGAGTGGAAACTCCCAACTACGAATGGGACATATTACCACTTTGACTGGGATATTGGCCACTTTTACGTTGTTTGTTTGAAACAATTGGTTTTTGTGGCTTGCTATATGCGGATGGGTCAAGAGTCAAGAGTCAAAATATATGATTTCAATATATTTCAATATTGGAAGGGAAAACCCTTCAATTATCTTCAATTAACCATGCTACTTTAGGGTACAGTACCAAGGTTTTGGTCCATTGGTCCATAACCATATCCCATCCAGATGCGCCATGGCGCCGAGGTCACGTTGGCAGCGGCAGTGCTGGGATATCCCAGCGAGTTGCTGTTGAAGAGTGAGGTGCAGGGACGGTTTTGCACGGTGGAAGGCTTGGAAACCAGCAAAATGACGATTCAACAAGCAAAAATGGTGCTTTAAACATCAAAAAATATGATTTAACAACCCCAACATATTGTGATTTACCCTCTGGTAAATTAACATAGACCCTGAAAATCACATTTTTTATATATAGTGGAAACTAATCTTCCAACCCCTATCTGCCAGGGTCTATGTTAATTTACTGGAGGGTAGTTAAATTTAACCATTGTAAATGGTGATTATAGTGACAGTGGTGATCGTCTACCGTCTGGGAAACTAACAGTTCGCAATGGAAATCACCATTGTTCAGGTAAATCAGGTCTTTCTAAATGGGCCATTTTCCATAGCGATATTAGTTTACTGGAGGGTGGCCAACACAAATATGAAACCATCTAGCATAAAGTTTAATTGAGCCAGCAAAACATGGTAACGGTAGTTGACATACATTTGGATGTAACTTGACCAAATAAATTCAGATTTATAGAACCCATAAAGCCTGTGGATTTCACGTGTTTTCCCTTTTGGCATGTTTGAATCGTTTCACAATTCCCCTAAAGGTGGTGCCAATCCGCCACTTTTGGTTCGATCGCTATAAGTATTTTATAGCTGTTTCCATCCCGACCTCCCTGACTTGTTAGTTCATCGCCATTTATTGTTGCTCAAATGCATGTGTTGCTTCATTTGCCTTTTTTTACCTCGACAAAAGCACCTAAACACCCTCCATCCAGTTTTGTTTTGGTCAATTCCCATGTTGGTTCAACATTTCATAATTGTCATATTCCATAACAGCCAACTCATTGGCGGTTTCAATAAACGCAATACCAACATCCCTTTATGGGTATGTCCGCGTTTTTCGATGGAAACTCATCCGTGAAAACCTCCCACAGTATACCAGTAGTACCGCACAAGGCGGTCGCGGAAGTTTCAAAGATAGGAACCGATAGAAGAGGTGAGTTGTTGTGATTCATGGATGGCAGAACGAACCGATGGACCCAAAGGTGGTCGAGGCTCTGAGTTATCTATCTATGTGCCCGTCTATGTATCTAGCTATTATCTATCTGCCTGACAGATGACTATCTGACTATTTGACTATATAAATATATCTGTCTGTTTGTCTGTCTATCTATCTATTGATCTATGTATCGACCGATCGATCTATCTATCTATATCTACCTATCTGACTATCTGTCTAACTCACTATCGGACTATCTGGTTATCTATTTGTCAGTATGCCTGTCCATATTTCTATATGTTTGTCTATCTATCATCAATCTATCTGTTTATTTGATTATCTGACTCTCTATCTGTCTACTGCATGTCTATTTGTTTGTCTACCTGTCTATTTGTCTTTCTGTCTGCCTGTCTATCTCCTTCTATTTGTGTATCTATCTTTCTATCTATCTATCTATCTACCTATTTATCTATCTATCTATCTATCTACCTATCTATCTGATTATCTGACAATCTATCTATTTGCCTCTCTCTTTGCATTTGTCTCTATCTTTCTATCTACCTATCTGCTTATCTTTCTATATATCTGAAAGTCAGCAATTGTGCGAGACTTCCGTCAAAAGTGGAAGTTGACATGTCCAAAACGAAGCAATTCTGTGAGACGCCCGCAAAAAAATATAGAAGTTCTGAGCTCCAAAATGAAGAATTTCTGCGAGATTTATTCCAAAATTCGAAGATGCCAACATCAAAAACGAAGCAATTCTGCGATACTTCCTTCAAAAATGGAAAGCTGTGTGCAGAGGCCCCGTGCCAATATCTTTTGTGATTTCTCCATTCCATCTGTCTGAATTATTGCGCGTGCCATGCGAAATGCATGTTTGCAGATCCTCTTCAAACGTCCCACGCCAGCCATTGTTTATTTGAAACTGCTACAAAACCCACACGTTTAGCTTAAGTTGGTATGGTGCAGAATCCATTGTGCCTGCCACAAAATATGACGGTTGAGCGTCCAAAAGTGATCCGAACGTAGCATTTTGACTTCCAAATGTGCTTCACGAGGCAGCCGCGTGCGCTCAACTTCCAAAAGTGCTTTGGAGCTGAAGTCTTTAGATGTGTTTTGTCATTTTGACTTCAAAACGCGTTTCTCACCGCAGCGACACGCAACTTCCAAAAGTGCTCCGAGAATGTGATGCTTTTATCATTTTGACTTTGAAATGTGCTTCGCGCCACAGCCGCGTGCAATTTTTGATCCCTCATCCGACAAGATGGCTCCGCACCCGCCGGTTTAGCGAGCCTACTTTTCGACCTTCCGGAGCCACAAAAGACTGTAAAACATGAGTGTCTTGCAACTTTTCTACCTTGTCGCCCACTCTGATATTCTTTCTTCTTGTCCTGTCTTCCGTTTCTCTTTCTCTTCGCTGATCTTCTTTCTACTGACTCCTTCTCTTCTCCGACGTTCTCACCACTGTTGCCGCATCTGTCCATATGTCGGAAGTTTGATTTCTAAACTTCCTCTGGTCACAGTATGTAAATTAGAAAATCAACTGGGAGTGCATGTGCGATTTTCATAGTATGTGGGCCGCTGAAACCACAGGAAACCCCAGCGAACCCCATCGGTTTTTCATGGGTTTTCCATGGGTTTGCCCTAGGTTTTTTGAAAACTACCATTGATTGGGGATGATGACCATGGCCATTCCAATTCCGGAGGCCGTTGCCCTCGGCGTCCAGTGGCGCGGCAACGCCACGCAGCACAGCAGCCACGAGGACCTGCCGCAGCTGGAGACGCATCGCTCGGAGCTCCTGAGCAGGGAGGAGGCCGTGATCCGCTATGTTTATAGTCAATTAACATGATTTATATAATCTTGAAATATGGTTTTAACATGTTTTAACCATAAATGTGGGGATATACATTTTGTTTTTGGACCCTTTGGCAATGGTTTTAGGAGTGAAACCTAGTTGGCGATTGGTGATATAATAGGGTTGTATTGTGATTTAATGGGATTTTAATGGGGTATACCCTTTGAATCCTTCTGACAATTTAACATGGCGATGGGAAAACCACCATTGTTCATGTGCAAACCTTGTCAAACCATCTATGAATGGGCCACGCTCAATAGCTGTGTTTCAGTATGTTAATTGTAAGGGTTGTTGGTTGGTCCTAGATTTATTCAAAGATATTCAAACGCAACAAACCATCAAATTTGGCAGAATTAGAACTAATGGTTATTAATGATTAGCGGTTAATAAAGATTAATAATGGGTAAGTGGGAATAGTCACGGTCATCCCTAAAAAGATGGGAAAAGTGATTTATCACTAGGGGAAATCATTAAATGCAGCCGCTTGCTATCCAGTCAAACAACATAGACATGGAAAATCTACTCCGCTAAAGCCAGCAGGAAACTACCTCCAATTTTGGTGGTTATTTCTGGTGAAATTGGGGATGCATAGTCTGCCATTGGTCTTCCACATCAATCCTTTCCCTCGCATATTGCCCCTCCCATCGGCTCTGATGAAGGAGATGAATTCAGCGATTTTGTGGTTTGTTATGTATTTGGGAGGGAACTGGCTGATACGCTACCCCCTTTTGAAAACCTGGTGGCATGTATTGTGTCTACTCATTTTGGGACCGCCAAGAGAGAATGGGTTAATTATTACTGTAGGGGGAATGGATCAGTAATAAGATCAAGATATATAATCACTATGATAATTAGAAACCCTAAGAGTATAGTGGTGATGGTAATAATGACCGCACCTTCTTCGCAGCTTTCAGAGTTCTGTGCCTGCAAGCAACATGAAACGGTAATACAGCAAATATTTAGATTGAATGGTGAGAATAGTGGCAGCAATAAAGGCAGGCGATAACAAATCCAACTATCGGGCTAGCTAGTTTATTCTCGGGCTCATGAACCATACAGACATTACAGTACCAGATTGTTATATAGATGTGCAGCTTTTTGGGAGCTTAGACTGCTTGCCAATAGGCCCGCTCCCAGTACAACAATATTTGACATTGTATTTGTTTTTAATATACATATATATATATGATATGATATACACATTATATAATACAGCCCGAGCGCTGGTGAAGAATCCGAAAGCTTGAGGCCCAGGGTCCCTAAAATTCTTATGTTTAAATGCAGGCAAATTTACACCACAACAGGCTGAGGGTCCCTCAAATTCTTAGGGCATTCTTAGTTTTGTATTGCAGGCATCTGCATAATTTGGAGCAAGCAAGATTGAGGTAACAAGGTGCAGTTGGCAGATTTGAGAAGAGGCATGCGAAAAAATGATTTTCTAGAGCCTGAAAAGTTGTTTTTTTTTGCAAAGCTGGGTTGGTCTGAGTTTCATAAGGCTAGTGTGCAAAAAACATTTTTTTAGAGCCTGAAAAGTTGTTTTTTTGCAAAGCTGGGCTGGTCTGAGTTTCATAAGGTTAGTATGCAAAAAAAGCAATTTTTTAGAGCCTGAAAAGTTGTTGTTTTGCAAAGCTGGGCTGGTCTGAGTTTCATAAAGATTAGTGTGCAAAAAAATAATTGTTCGGAGCTCGAAAAATTGTTTTTCTGCAGAGCGATGTTTCCGTAAACTTTGTTGCTTACTCTAGCTAGTCTTGTTGTTGATTGCCTTCCTTATGGAAAAGAAATCGAAGATCCCATAGCTCAGTTGGTAGCGCGATGTGCTAAGGACCTGTGGTCGCGGGCTCAATGCCCGGCATTGTCCTTTGGACCGGGTTTTCTGATAAACAATGTTCCAGGTCCGAATTGGAAGCACTCCAAGCATGCGCGAAAAAAAAAACATTTTTCGGAGCTTGAAAAATTGATTTTCTGCAAGGCCTCAATCTTCTTCAAGTTATTAAAGAAAACAATATTTCAGGTCCCCAAGTCTACCCTTGATTTTGTGTGGATTGGAAGCAGTCCAAGCATGCGCGAAAAAAAACCGAGCCTGAAAAGTTGTTTTTCTGCAAAACCCGACTTCATCCCATACGACCATATAAGGGATCACGCCGCAATAAAAAGAAACGCAAGGGGAATTGCAAACCCCACGTATAAGGAGTAACTTAAGAATTTGGCAATCCTATTCCAGGGCCCCTCAAATTCTTAAAGTCCTATGTGTTTAGTACAACTGAAAATATGTAGCCCGCCTTGGATTCGAGCCCCTCAAATTCTTATACAGTGAATTCTTGTACAATACTCAAGCTGCTCAAGCTGTATATATTGTAATTTAATATGATTTAGTATAATGTAATTTGAATTAATAGAATATAAGATAATATGAGTTAATATAATATAATGTTTTTCATGTAGTTTAAAATAATATAATTATATAATGAAATCTATTATATAATATAAAACAGAAATAGCATATAATTTTATATAAGTCATGTAATAAAAAATGAAATATATAACATATTTTAATATAACACAATTTAAAAACATTTAACAAAATAAAATGTTGTTTAATATATTATCACAAAATATTTAGTATGACATCATTTAATGTAATATCATATAATACAATATAATTTAATATAATACAATTTATCTATAATGTAATGAAATATATTTTACTGTAAAAATAATATAATATAAAATAATATAATATAACAATATCATATAATATCACATAAATAAAATAAAATAACATGTAGTGACTTCTGGGAGGTGAAACGTTTTGCGAAGGATAGTTCAGGGCATCGTTTCTATCGTTTTCGTCCTTGGTTTGGGCCTACCATTCCCAGCACTTCTCCGACGGCATCGTTAGGCCGAGGCGCTGGGTGTGATTTGGCGTGGTAATGCGACAGAACACTCCAGTCACGAGGAATTGCCGGAGCCCAACGGTGGATATCCCGATGCATTTTCCTGGTGTGACAAGGCGTCGGTGACAAAGTTACCATCCGGTAACCAAACATGGCAAATGAAAATCCTTTACAATTACATGTTTTAATCGGAAAATCAAGTGTATACATGGTGGGTTCTCCATTGCCATGTTTGATTGCCGGCCGGAGGGTATGCCGATTCTGGTGTGCTCGACTTAGAAAGGCATTCGCTTGGGCGAGTCAGTTGCTGTCACACTTAATTTTGCTTCATCTTGGTCAGTCCCTGTGGCTTCAGATGAGTCATTTCAGAGCACCGCCTTTTGAACACAGGACGGCGTCAACTATTGCACCATTTCGTTGAACCAGCACATTCCACAGAAGCTTGGATGAAGTGTTTATCTTTTCGGCCCCTGCCCAGCAATCAGAAGTTGCACAGAATGCGGAGCTCCCCGCAGTTTGCCTTTGGTTCAGAATTATCCTTGCTGCCGTTTGTGTTATCAATGTAGTGTGGGTTTTGGGATTCCAGGATGGTACTACTTAACATAATCAGTCAGTATATGTGTTGCAATCTTTGTCCATAGATGTATGCCTACATTGGCATCCATGTACAATGCATTACCTCACAGGCTCAAGCAGGTTGGATTCACAAACCACCTTGAAGACCATACAAATTTCCCAATGGAAGAGCAATTGCCTAGGAAGATACCGTGGCTCACGGTCACATGGGTTGGGGCGGCGCCCCTTTATACCTGATTCCTCGTTGTTGCTATGTGGTTGAATATTTACTGACCCATTGTATTGTTCATTGATAGAAAGTTCATTAAAATGTGCTGGATGGCCCCCAAAACAACAAAACAGACATCGACTACGGCAGAAAATTCACGATCAATCGCTGGCAGCATCCAGCCACCTATGGGGGCCGCAAACACCTCACTGCCAACACAGCTGCAGCAATCATCAACACATCACCTGGCTGCTACACGGCCACACTCGATCTCACACAGGCTTTCGGCCACGTCACCCCAGCCATTGCCATCAACACTTTGCAACACTTAGGCTTAGCAACCAGCACAGTCACCTTCCTTGCGAACAACTGGCAGCACCAACTCCAGTACCTCACATACGACCAGCACTATAGCAAACATCCTAATTATCCCAGTTTCAACATCAATCCCGCAGGGTGACAGCTGGAGCATGCTTGCTCTCAGCGCCTGCATGCAATCAGCCCTTCACCACATAAACAGCACCTGGCCATTCACTGAACAAACACTCTTCGTTGACGACCACACCTGGGCATCACCATCACTTCATGAATTACAACAAGTCAAGTCAAGACATTCATTCTGGCAACACTACACGGCCACAATCGGGATCCCCGAAAACACCAAGAAAGCACAATATTTGATTGACGGCGACCGTCTCGGCGCGAAGCTTTGGCGCAAGCTATATGGGCTGCGACTACGACTCCAACCACCACGACCACATCACCTTCCTTGGCATCACCTTGACCTCGGACCACACAACCGACCAATGCTACACTGTGAAGCAGAAATCCAACCTCGCCAGCACCGCAAACGGAACTATGTTCCTGAACCATCACAACTGCAGCATCTACCGGCACCTCCCCCACCACACCACGTGGGGGGTGCCCGCAAACGTGTCAGCACACATAAAAAGCCAAGGCCAAGCCGCCCGCCACAGCAAACACTACAGGACCTCGCAGGCGACAACAACTACCGCTTGCCACCAACGAAGAACACGAACCACAGCGGAAGCGACCGACGCCCAAGGCGCGACCCCGCTCTGCCAATCTCTGCCACAACATCAACCCGCAAACCAGCAACCAAACGCCAGCACAGCCACATCGATGCGGAGGCCAGAGACCATCGCGACCTCTACCCAAAGGAAGCCAGCAGGCTTGAAGCAAAACTTGCCACCTTACAATGCCTTACAAAAAATCCAACAGCTCCCACACACCAGAGCCATCCCCCAGCAAATTTAAGCTACAGAGTTGGTGGCCACAAGCACTATACAGAGGCTTCCATTTTAGTCAGGCTAACCCTAAGATGAAATCCAGGACTAAGATTTTGTAGCTTAAACTTGTGAA
>Ga0126342_10014467_pt1 | contig 13933 bp, 14 predicted proteins | sample Cyp1metagenome_FD_92528 | JGI IMG/M metagenome (GOLD analysis project Ga0126342, IMG submission 92528) | Coral microbial communities from Lord Howe Island, Old Settlement Bay, Australia - Cyphastrea 1 metagenome | ecosystem: Host-associated > Invertebrates > Cnidaria > Coral ...
AGGTTGAGGTCCAGCGGTGCGCACTGAGCTGGGAAGTTGGCGAAGAGCTTGGCGAAGAGTTGGCAAGGCGGAAGTTGAGGTGGAAGTTGATGCAGACATGGTCGAGGAGAAACTGGAGGAGGACGAGGAGGACGAGGAGGAGGAGGAGGAGGAGGAGGAGGAGGACAGCTAGCCGAGGAGGAGAACAACTGTGATAAAATCTAACAACCCTCACCTGGCAGGTGGGGAATAAAAATTCAATCCATATACAGTAAATTATAAATAATCCAATCCATATTTTTGTATACATATATATATACATATATACACATATATATATATACAGATCATCATAGATCCCTTTTTACACCCCAGCGCCTTCTCCTTCTCCGACTTCTCCGAAAGCTGTGTCTCCCGGGGCTCCGTGATCTCTTCGAAACCCAAGAGATGCAGCGCCTCGCGAAGGTCCTTTGTGCTGGGCAGTTTCTGACGTTTTTTTTTCTCCCCGAAGATTTGAGATGATTTTCACTGATTTTATGACACGGTTTGCTGATTTGATGAGGATTTTGGGCGGGGGGACTTGGATGATCTTGTGATACGCTTTGATGATTTCATGATACATTTGGATGAGTGTAAATGATTGTGACATATATATATATATTATACATGTGTGTTTTGATTGGCTTCGACTACTTCTGGTCACGTTTCTAGATGCTGTTTGATGTTGTTTAATGATGCTTGATTATGTTTATGTTTGATGATTTTCTTTCTGGGCTCTTTAAACATGACTTTGTATTGATGGTTTGCCGATATTTCATCATGTTCTATTGGCATGAGGACACATATTCCGTGATATTTCGCGACATTTTATGTTGAACATCCATGAGCATCCCACTTCAACAAGTGAGTAGGAACTGGGGCATCCCAATCTTTGGTTTTCGCGACCCGGTGCTAGGCAAGTCCTTCCAGGGATGACCCATCAACTGCCCACAGATTCGAGACACTGAGCACGCCAAGAGCTCGCCGAGCAGTACAAACTTGTCGGACCTCAAAAGAAACATGGGGAAAAACGAGGGGATGGCCCAGTCCCAACTTCCAATATCTTGAAATGGGGTTCCAATTCGCCTCAGTTCGCCACAAGTGGAGGGAGGGGTTGAATGGGATAGAATTGCAACACCATCTGCCAGTATTGATGATAGGGATGCCATTAAACTACTCGATATATCTACGGTGCCAGCCAGCGAAATCATGTTTCGCAGCAAGTCCTGGAAGGACTATTCTTTTTGCCGGAGGATCTTAGGGCAGCGAATTCGCTTTTTTGAGTGGTAAAACCCATGGTCCGATACCAACTCTCGTTCTCGTTTTTGTTTTTTACTATTCTGTCGCATGATCCCCGGATATTTGCAGCCTTTGGATCCTGTCACCAGCAATTCTCCCCGGTGCAAACAAGGAACCGGACCTCAGAGCTGGCATGAGGCCGGTAACTCTGACATCAGCCACACACACATATAATATATATGTATATACAGATCCGAATGGCTGTTTCACACGAATGGAGATCTTCAAAGTCATCCAACATTTGCATGTTTCTTTTTTTTAAAAGTAGGGCAACCTCTGGTTTGGGGCATCCCTATTTCAGTAAACTCCCAAATGTTGTTATGTACCAAAATGTGAGCCCCCAAATCCAGGAAAAACTGGCAACGAGTCAAGAACAATGGGCAGCTCACCAGAAAGAATGCAGGCGGTCTTTTATTATGTTTCATACATAAGGGGCCCCAAAAATCCAGCATGTCGAGACATATCATGATATAATGATCTGGAATAATATGGAGTTCCCTTAACATGCCATACCATAACATACCAACATTGCTCGGTTGCAAAATTGTTCAGTGGGTATGTAATGTAGCTCCCATCCCTCCCAATCATTTGGGATCATTCATATAGAGGAACAACAAATATCAGCAAATCAAAGCCCATGATGCTCTTTGAAACTTCCTATCAAATCATCAAATATATCAAACAACTGCACACTTGCGATCATTGGCACAAGAGAAACCATCAAAGTGCAGTTCCAATACGTGGTCCGTGGTACAACCATATATTCATCAACCAGATTCATATAAGTATAGGCGATATATATCCCAACTATTCCCAACATTATGGTGGTCAAAAAATCTCCCATCTCATCATCTCCGAGCGGCGAAGGTCAGGTCCAACTTCCCAGCCAGGCGGCTTTGCAGCAAGCTACCAAACTCCTGGGCCAAAATCACCACAGGTCTTTAAATGGGTCATGAAAATCTGTAAGATTATGTAGGCAACAAACAACAACTGCATTCTGGTTGTTCCAAACACACTTAGATCAGCTCTCTGGGAATATGAATATATATATATATATATATATATGAATATGTATGAATGGTTTAATTGAAGCAGTTTTCAAGGACCATTTCTGACATTTGACATCTGCCTTCAGGATTACATCGCTCGGCGCTGCGCACTGACTGAACTGGAACTGCAGTTTTGGCTGTTGGGGTGCCAATTGTCATCCTCAAGTCTTCAAAGATGGTCCACAAACGTGGCAAAACAGCTTTCCAAATTTTCCAGAATGACTTCACCCTGTTCAAGCACTCAAAAACTGAGCCGACACGTTTGGGATCAATAAACTTCAATCAATATACAATATTTCCATCATCAAAAAGTGGGGGATGGAATGGAAGGTGTCTTTCGAACCGTTTTTCTCCATCTGTTTCTCTGTAGAACCATTTTTAAGCTCCGACGCTCCTCAGGACTCATGTTGGGCACACCACGGGGTACACATGACACGTCTGGGCACCAGTGGCTTGGAACTTAACTTTTTGGCTAGACATGTTAAGATTGAACTAAGTGACTAATGAACATGTGCAAACATGTGAGCATCATGCCAAATCCACCCAAATCCCAGCAACATTATCAAAATGGACCAAGCTGGTTTCTTCCATCTGCGCTTGTCTCATTGCGATGCAGGGCCATTGAAACCATCTCCGGCCAAAACTGAGCGCTCTTGAGCCATCGCCCGTGGCAGCCCACGGGGATCTGTGGGCGGTGCAACTTGGAGACCTCAACTTCGAAGGGGAAGGGAACAGTGGGATAATAGTAGAGCAGTAGAGCATTGACAGCTACACAACTTGGGAAGGTACAGGAAGTGATGTCGCCGGAAAATTTGTCTCGGAATCTTTCCCCCTGCAAAGGGCTCAAGGGCCCACTCCTGAACTTTGGGGGCTTCTGGCTTTTGAACCTGGCAATTTTTGCTAGTTACATTAGCTAAAGTATTTGTGCCCTGAAAGTGTTGCATTTTGTGTTGCAAAACCAAACGTTGGTTGGTGTTGTTGCTCCCAAAGCATATATAACTCCCATATCGATCAAACACCACCAGCACTGGCTAGCTAGCTTTTCTTGGCTCCTGCGCTGTTGGCACAAGCGTCTCCTTCAACCATTGAACCAAAAAAAGGAGATGCAAATCGGCTGGAGATGGAGGTTCTTTTGCACCAAATGGTGGTTTCAACTCACTTCGTTTCCGGAAAAAATGCAGTAGATCTTCTTCATTCCTTCTACCAACAACCTTTCGCACTTCACCTGCCATCTGCCAAGGTTTCCTCCGTTTTAAACCACCAACCGAGGCCTCCTACGCCTCGGGGCGGGTCAACAACGGCTCGCAAACTTGACGGAATTCGTCAGCCAAAAAGGTTGCCAAATACAGGGCCTCTGCCACACCATGTCCTCGAAATAAACAGTGGGAAAGTGTTAGTTTCTACTCACAAATGCTAGGAAAATGGAGGAAATGATTGACAAGGATTTATGATTTTGTTCGTGGTGATTGGTGATTAATGGTGGTTATGGTTCACAAGAAAACTGAAGACGACGACGACGACGACGACGACGATTCATCATGATCATGATGGGTATCCTTGTAGATTTTAATCCTTGTTATTCTGTGATTTGTGCATCCTAAAGTCACAAGTAACCTCAATGCACTAGCAAAGCACCCGAATGCATGTTGTGGCCCAAGGAAGTCCAGGGTATATGGCGGGCAACTTCCCAGATGTTGCCAGCTTTTTCGATCTTTTCTGGGGATTCAGGGGGATTCATTTGGGTTCCATGGTCCTCCAACAATCGTCGCTGGTCTGTGGTAAACCCAACTTCAACAAAGTCCGACTCCCCTCTTCCCCCATGTCACGATTTAGGCCTACGACATTTACGAAATACGATCATCAAAACCATAGCCTAAAAGTGTTTCATTTTAATAAAAGCCACCAAAAAGATGGAAAACTCTGTCCAGGATGATAGTTCAATGATTCTTTTTTCACCTATTTTCCAGGTGTCCATAATTTTTCGGCATTTGTTCAGCATCTGTTCAGCCAAGGTGCCGGGCCTCGGACGGCGCGGCAGCAAAGTGTTCCACAGATTCCCCAGGCGTGGTGGGATTTCCAATTAAGCCATCAGCAAATCCAAGGCCTAGACTCATTGACTATTTATTGGGCCATTGAACCATAGACCTTGCTATTTTTTTTGGTTTTGGACCATTGAGAAATAAAAATTAGACTTCAGGCCCCTGTCGACCGTGCATTTGACTTTGATTGCTGGGTGGGAGTTCAAGGAACTAACAAACTTCATTGATTTCCAATATACAGAACCGGCCTGACATTATAGATGGGTGCAGCCAAAACAAAGGCGCCTTTTTTGGGCAGGTGATTTCTTGGAAGTTGGAGCACTGCACCCTCCGGCAATCTTACATGACGAATGGACTTTCTCCATTAATGGATGCGTTTCCTATCAAACCGCAAGATTTCTGGACCAGCCGTGTTGGATTTTGAGAGGTTCACCTTTTTTTTGGCGCCCATATGGGGGTTTCTTAAAATGGGGGGTCCCCCAAACCATGGTTTTCAAAACAAAATCACGGTCCAATTTGGGATTTGGGGGTACCCACATAATCATTAGGATACCTCTATAATCCTCTATATCTTTCTCAGATCAAACAAAAATCAATGATGGTCCGGGTTTGCTTTCATCTCAGCTGAAATCCCAAGAGATGGTCAGATAGTCGAGGCCTGCCAAGGCCAAGGCTTGATCTGCAGAAAATCCGTAGGTTCAAAGTCCGGCTGTGAGATTTGGAGGTTATCCTCCGGTAATTTAACAGTTTGCTATGGAAAAACACTCTTGTTATAGGTAAATCTTCTGTAAATGGTCCATTTTCCATAGTTTACCAGAGGGTAGAACCTGGAGCTTCATGTGGTCCAAACTCTCATCCCTGCCCTCAAGCTGGTGCAAGGGGCGGTTGGTTCAAGATATCGTGCTCAAATCGATTCTTTCCAGTGCCAGCGGTGACATTCATCAGGGCTACTTGGGGGAAGCCGAGCCTGGGAAGTTTTGGTTGCTCCAACTGACTGGAGGTGTACTATGGCAATGGCCGCCAAAACACCACTCCTGAGGGTAACAAATAAATACACACCATATCATCAAAGCATGGGCGCTTCGTTGAGGCGAAGGAAATGCAAATAGCTAGTTGGACAAACCAAAGTATGGAGAACACCATAAGCCAGCTGTCTCTACTGGATGTATCAGCCAGCCTCAAAAGAATCATCCCAACACAAAGATGGAACCCACCACCACCTGCCAACACCGAGCGTCGGTATGGGCAGCAACCGGCCACCTTTTCGGTCTCGGCTTTAGCAATAATATGGGGTATCTCGGTTTATGCCTACGGGAGGGCACCAATTTGGATTCATCATTCATCATCATTTATCACTATTTGGGGAACTCCCCATAATGAATTGGGGCTTTACTTATCCGTTGTTGACACTGAACCCAGTCGGGTGAAGTATGACGATCTCTTGTATATCAGGAAAGGGATCATGGAGTCTCACAATCAAACACCCAATGGTTTGACAAAAAAGATTTTTTCGACCTGCACTTTGAAGATTTTTGAAGGGCCGCAAAGTTCTAGGCCCAAGAATGACTGGGTTTGTCTGAGAATAGGGCACCCCCAAATCCCATAGTTCATCATCATTTTCCCATATTTTCTCTATTAAATGGCAATTTAGGGGTATATGGTATACACAATTTCCAGTTGAAACGCTGCCCCAACAAAGTCCTCACGCCGGCAACCCAAAAGGATCATCTCCTCTTGGATTCCATGTTCCGTTCGCTTCGGAAGTGTGAATGGCCGCAATGGCCCAAGGCAGACTAATAGATTATAGAATATTATATATATACCAGGATTGGCTTCTTGCTTACAGTGAAAAACTGCTGGAGACTTACTGTTTCCGGCAATTTCTCCCAAACAATTATAATCCAGCCCTTGAAGAGGTCCCCCAAACTCTGCCCCTAGCCAAGCTTGGAGGAACAAGTCACAGCCGCGAGGACAACAGATCAGCTTCAGGAAACCTTGGCAAAAATCATTGAATGGGACCGGTAAATAAAACATGATCGGCCGCGATGGACACTCTCCCCATATCCCATATCCCCATATGTAAGATCAATCAGCACCACAGTTTTTCCCTAGTCTCTCCCAGAATTGGTTGAACGGAATGTCTCGGACATGCCAAGAAAGGCTTAGAGATTATACAATGGATCATAGTTTTCCACATGTTTTCCTTGGATCAATCGATTAAAAAAACGTACCAGTAACAAATGGCTGGCTGGTGCTTGACCCACCATTTCAAAAATACATTTAAAAATATGACAGAAACTACCAACCACATGAACACGATACGATTTTGAACACATGGATGTAAGACGGGGGAATTCAACAATCATTGGTGACATGCGATGGTAACCAGGAATTGAATAAAATATAATTGATGACCTGTTCACTTTTCCACCTTTGTTGATCCCTCCGCGTGTTTGCCAAATTCCAGTTCTGTGGGTCGGTTCCACGTTTGTGTTGATTAAATCCAATTTTCTGCTCCTGAAATTCCAGGTCCCATTTTGTCGGCCAAATAAAAAATCCGATCAAATCCACAATCCATGACATTTTTCCTTGTCAAACCTCAATTTTCCTTCAAGCCGCCCTGCTTCGCATGATAAAAATCATATTGAACTCCCAATCTTTCATCTGGTTGGTGGTTTCAACACCTCTGAAAAATATCAGTCAGTTGGGATGATTATTCCCAATATATGGAAAAGTAAAATTCATGTTCCAAACCACCAACCAGTCATACGTTATCCTGGTCTTTCAACAGAAAAATCGCCCTTTCAACCTCCATTTTTCGGGCCAACGTCCGGGGCGCTGTTGTCGAACAGCGCCGCCGCGGCGTCGAATTGAACCACGCCCGGAGAGTAGCCGGCAGCTTCCCAGGGCATTTCCCAGAGATTCATGCCGAACATCACCTGCTCCAATGGTTTCAACTAGCCTCGGGTAATGACTAACATAGCCATTGAACATGGCCATAGAAATAGTTGATTTATCTATTAGAAGTGGTGTTTTTTCATGATTTTTCATAGCCATGTTAGTTTACCAGAGGGTAACGAACATGAATTTGACGCCTTTGTTTACCATGCATTTCAGGCAGGAGCGGGGCACATGGGTATGGGTCAAGCCATTGGGGCATCCATGAGCCTGGCCTTTCGCAAGGAGTTCACTAGAAGTTGAAGATTTTCGCAGTGCCATAGATCCGGATGGGGCAAGTATATCATCAACACACATTTATTGAACATGAGGTATGTAAATCTGTTTGCGGCAAGAATGGAGATTGGGTGACAGAAACAAGAACTTGTGAGAACTTGCCAAACATCCTGATGTTTCTGCCCTCAATTCATAATTGGTGATAGAACCAATAGAACCGACGTCTCAGGCACGTAGGGAATGGGGAAATGAAATGATTTGACGAATAAGGTGAGCAAAATTGACGTGGCAAGACTAGTTCAGCAAAAATTGGCATTGGACCCGCACGTGTGGGGATCTCACTTCTAAAATTACTGCTTTGGCGGAATGAACTGCATCTGTAGTCCTCCCGGCGCAGTCAAACCGCTAGGCCATTGACAATCAACTGTCTGTGTTGGCTTATTTTGTGATCAACGCTATCCTCCACCATCCTGACGAATTATGCGGGCTGCCGGAGCACCCAGAAGCACAGTCATCATATGACCAATATCTGGGTGCCATCTTGAATGGATGGTCTGAACGAGGGATGTTTTCTGGAAATTCAAAGCCACCACACTACCTGGAAAACCTGATGGGGACCTTCCGAACCCTCAACAAAACCAACCAAAAACAAAAAAATCGAGCAGTATTTTCCAACAATTTCCTACGTCGGCCAGCAATCAAACCAATCCTCTGGGATTCGTTTTTTTGGTGAATTTACGTTCGAATTTTTTCTCGGATCGTATCCAAGTTGCTGCAGGTCTGGTCACTGATCCACCGCTGAGAGCAGGCAGGAAGGAATAGCCTGGCTGAAGCTGACCCTTCACTAAGCCGCACTGGGCGCAGGCACTGGCTTGGAAGGTTAGGAAATACACAGCATTTCAAAGATCCCAGCTCTTCATTGGCATTTCTTGAAATTGAACATGATAAATCCTTGGGAAATCGAGCCGAGCAATGGAATGGGGATTTCACTTTGGCAAGTGAACTTTCCAATATCTAAGGCCAAGAAAGCATAACCTCCAGCAAATGTGGACGGCTGGACAATGCACTGTTTCTATGTGAAAGATTATCCGGACTGGACTTTGAAATAGAAGTTATTTGAATTGCCAGGGCATGTATATAGGTTTTTGGAGGGGAACCATCACGGAATAGATGGGGTGTCAAGTTAGGGTATGTTCATATGTGTATATATATATATGTCCTGTCAGCTTCTATTATATCTATAGCTTCAGGATGCTGAACTCATGTTTTTTCTGTGAGCCAAGAACATCATTGGTGGGTGCATTCCAATTCACATCGCAAAGGCAAGGACCGACTGTCATTGTACAACACAGGTTAAACGGTTAAACCATGGCCCAGGCTGTGGCCTAGAGCTCCCCTTTAAAGGGCCTTGCATGCTCGGGGCCAAAGGCGCACCAGCCAAGTCCAAGAAAGTTGCCGGGATGTCAATCAGCGACCTGGGCCAAAGATGTCAACCAGCAAGGCCTGGAATGCGAAACAAAGGACTTCGGGGCTGCTTTTCTTGGACATGCTTTTTCCAGCCAGATCCACCAAGTGGAAACATAGGAAGATATCTGATTGGACTATCTCACCCACATACATATCTGTACATGCATGTGATGTCACGTAATGTAATGCAATTCATGTACTGTGCTGTAATGTAACGTCACGTCATGTCACGAATGTCCATGGGGGAAAGGTTCATCCCAGTAGAAAAACCTGGAGGCCATGAGGTCACTCCTTCGATTCTTCAATGGGGGAACTCCTTTGTTGATAAACCAGTGGGAATAAAACATACTGGAAAAATTGATAAACAATACGAAATCTTGGGCTGTCCCAGAAACAAAATACGAATCAACCGGCAACAGCAGTCCATCTCGTGGCCCCTTAGCTGGGGGGGCCTCAAGTTTTGCCCTAGCCCCGGTATGGCTCAAGAAATTCAATGCACTAATGGACCCACAAAAGTAGTCATACTGAAACATCCCATAGTTCGGCCAAACATGTTCCACAATTTTCAGTCACTAGTTTATCCCAACAAATCCCAATTATAAAGCTTACCCTATTGACCATCTGATTCGTGATTAGTCATGTTTTGGCTGATCAATGTGAATGTATCCATTTCGGCTATAAATTATCGAGCGTTATCGAGCTACAATAATCAATATAATTTTGGGGATCATCGCTATTCAGTATCTATATAAACGTGTAATTAGTTCAAAATCTAATGAGTTGTCAATTAAGCTCCATTAGATGCTTCAAAATTAGATAGTTAAACTACTTTATCCATCAAAATTTGGCTATCACCAACTGGTAATCAGACACGGCAGTTGAACATCCTAGTTTTATTGGCGTCTTGATGGGAAAGCCATCTAGAAGCGGTGGATTTTTTAATTGCTGAAGAAACAACCACAGATGAAGTGCCTAAGTCGGTTATACCTGAGCCACCCAGCAATGCGACCACCAAGTGGCACGGGCCGATGTTCCTCCACCCCTTTCAGCGGCAGCCCCTCACCAGCCACGATCAATGGCACGTGCGCTGCGGATTCGAAGGGGCTGACCTTGCCGAAATGGCCATGATCGCCTGGCGGAGCTGCTGCCCTCACTTTTTCGCAGTAGAAGGATGAACCAATGAACATATTAAATCATATTAATATACATGATGCTTAAAAATGAAAATTGAAGCGTGCACTCACTGGAAACGCTACGCACACAGGATCTCTAGTGATGAACCTACATATACGGATTTACGAATGATGTATAAAACAAAGCTGGAGAGTTAGTTACATGGTTTATAGAGTAAACAAATACATGGGCTTGTCCAAAAAATTGGCGAATATATATATATATATAAGTATCCACTTTCATCCAAGGGTTTAAAAAGCCTATGTGTATATAAAAAAAATATATGTATACATAAAAAACTTCATTCCTTGGACGTTAGATATATTCCCGAGAGCGTCTGAGCGAAGGATTCTTCTAATAGTGGGGGTCTGTCAAGCATTTTCACATCTTCACATCACATCTTCAAATCTTCACATCTTCTCGTCTTCACATCCTCACATCTTCACATCTTCTCATCCTCACATCTTCTCATCTTCACATTTTCTCATCTTCACATCTGCACATCCTCACATCCTCACATCTTCACATCCTCACATCTTCACATCTGCTCATCTTCACATCTTCACATCCTTACATCCTCACATCTTCACATCCTCACATCTTCACATCTTCTCATCTTCACATCGTCTCATCTTCACATCCTCACAACTTCACATCTTCTCATCTTCGCATCCTCACATCTTCACATCTTCTCATCTTCGCATCTTCTCATCTTCACATCACATCTTCACATCTTCTCATCTTCACATCTTCTCATCTTCATACCGTCTCATCTTCACATCCTCACAACTTCACATCTTCTCATCCTCGCATCCTCACATCTTCACATCTTCTCATCTTCGCATCTTCTCATCTTCACATCACATCTTCACATCTTCACATCTTCTCATCTTCACATCTTCACATCTTCACATTCTCTCTTGCCCTCTTGCTCTCTTGCTCTCTTGCCCTCTTGCCCTCTTGCTCTCTTGCCTTCTTTTCTATTTCTCTCTTAAGGCGCGGGGCAGTGCCAACAAGACGGCACGAAACGCAACCCTTTCGCACGAAACAAGGTTCGATCGCCCAAAACTTAGGTAAAATTGCGATTTTGAGTGTGCCGCGACAGCCCTTTCGCACGAAATGAGGTTCGATCGCCAAAAACTGAAGTAACATTGTGATTTTCATGGGTACGGCGCAACCCTTTCGCACGAAATGAGGTTTGATCGTCAAAAACTGAGGTTATATGGTACTTCTGTGTAGCAGCAGTTCCTTTACTTGAGTCATCGTCAGTGCTTACTTGCGTCATGTGGAGAGGTTTTTTTCTGTCAGATTTTGGCATCTAGGTTTACTTGTGTTCAAGTTGTTTACTTGAGATGAGGTGATATCAACTGATATGAACGTGATAGATTGATATATTTCATATTCAAGTGGAAACAAGTATCTTGTTGTGAACATAGGTTCCATACAGATGAGATCGAAATTGAACAGATGCAAGATTATTTTTTTCTGAGAGAAAGTAAAGTTTATGCGAAGTTTATGTATACTTCGCATGTGATTTTGAAAATTTCTCATGAAAATTGTCTTGATGTTCATGAGATATTCGGAAACATGTATGAACTTTATATGAAGTTTCTATGTAGTTTCTATGTGGTTTCTATGTAGTTTCTATGTAGTTTCTATGTAGTTTATATATATATATATATATGTAGTTTCTATGTAGTTTATATGCACTTTTCAAAACTACATGTAGTTTGAATAAAAGTACATGTACTTTTTATGTAGTTTTGAAAACTTCATATACACCACATATAAACTACATAGAAACTACATACAAACTACATAGAAACTTCATATACAATTCATAAAAACTACATACAAAATACATGGAAATTTCTGGCACTCTGGATTGAAATCTATGAAAACTTATTGAAACATTTACCAAAACATAATGTGGAACATTGAGAATTTCCACAAGGTTCCTCAAATACATACGTCAACTCACGTGCAGATTGTTAGATTTGAGTCATAAAAACAAAAAAGTCTAATTGACAAATGCAAATGTATATTTGTGGATAGATATGTCATTCTGTTTTTCCTTTGTCTATCTACTCCATTATTTTCTCTTGAGTCATTTCTTTTCTTTCAGATTCAGATTATATACTTGTCTTCTTGATTTCTAGATATGCAGCCTTGTAGCAAGCAGCTGCCATCAAATTATCTAAAGCAGTTTTCAAAAGGGAAAACAGGTATCTACTCTTCTGCAAGTCCAAGATACTGTCTTCCTGGATTTCATTCTTCAAATCCCTTACTTGCGATTTGAAATGAATTCCTTGCGATCACAGTTTCCTTACTTGTGTGAAATTAGATACGCATAAAACAAATCTTGTTCTTTCATTTTTTCAAAAAATAAACAAATATATACAAAAACAACAACAAAAAAACAAATGTACATAACACCAAGACTTGGCCAAACACAAAATTATCTTAAAATCACATATTTAGGTGGAAGGTAAAGGTATTTACTAATTTCATTTGCGTTCCCACAAATTTACAGTAAATTACTGTAAAAAAAAATCACTAAGATGTGTAAAATTACTCTTTTTCGAGACTCAGGGCATAGCTTTTTGCCTTCGAGGCGATTTGGGCGGAGCATTCCTTGGGTCGACAAAATGTCGATCGATCACTTCCTGCCATGGACGACTGCACTTCGGACAGTAGTCTGCACTGAATTTGTTGACTTTCCTGCAACGCATGCACTTCCAGGACTCTTTTTCCGGCGGGACCATAGAAGCCATTGCTGCTTTGATACGGCAAATGAGTAACGGATCTCTGGAATGGTGCCCACTCAAAATTCTCACAAGTCGTTTCAGTCCAGTAAGATGAAAGATCTTCAGGCATGAACGATGGAGAAAGCACTGCTTCCTTGCAAGAGATCGCTGTCTTTGCAACGCTCTGCGTTTGGTAGCAGTCACAGTGGTGCCCACTCAGAGAAAATCTCGCAGTCACAAAATTGATGAAAATGAAAATCCAAATCCAGGTTCTTGGAAACATGCAACCAGGCTGGAAAATTGTCAACCGGTGTGGAAAGGCAACCGCAGAACCTACTGGTTAATACACGGCCAAGACAGCTGACCCTCGTTGAAGACAATGTCAATCCAACAATGAATCAGTGTTCGGCACACTGCAGAGCCAGGAAAAAAATGATGAAATCCACAAAGGTGCCAGCCAAAAACCCGGAAATAAAGCCAAGGAAAATCACTTAGAAAATATTCAGTGTTCGGCACACTGCAGAGTTAGTGGAAAGAACTGAATTGTCCCCAAAAAAGGTGCCACTGAAAAATGGGCCGATCGAACAGCAGCCAGTAAACAGTGCAAAGACAGGGTTTTTAATGGCTCACCCTTGGCCACAAAAGGCAGACAAAAGGTCTTGTTGGGCTCCTCCTCTTCGTCCAGTCCACCCACGGTGGAAATGGCACGACCGCTAAGATTTGCGGGTCTCAGGGGGGCACCCCAACGAGCCGAAACCTTGTGAGTTATATAATTATATAAACTATATATATATAATAACAGTACAAAAATGATGAAAACAATAGCAATCATGCATAGTAATGCTACCAGTAGTACCGCACAAGGCGGTGGCGGAAGTTTCAAAAATAGGAAACCTATAGGAGAGGTTGGTTGTTGTGAATCAAGGATGGCAGAGCGAAGCCACTGATGGATTGAAAGGTGCTTGAT